>CAJDUZ010000059.1_pt1 | contig 42753 bp, 38 predicted proteins | sample 7391221 | NCBI WGS metagenome assembly CAJDUZ01 (sample SAMEA7055692, study PRJEB34461) | soil metagenome | biome: terrestrial ecosystem; feature: Peninsula; material: soil | place: Antarctica | collected 2016
ACCTTGCACAACGTGCTGCGCGTGCGCGCGTTCACGGTGGAAGGCGAGCCGGTCGTGTTCGGCTCCGAGGCGCTCGACGCACCCGGGCTCGATCTGCTGGGCGTCGTGCTCGGCAGCGAAGGCATGCTGGCGGTGACCCTCGAAGTCACCGTGCGGCTGATCCCCAAGCCGGCGCAGGCGCGCTGCATCATGGCGAGCTTCGACGACATCCGCAAGGCCGGCTCGGCCGTCGCCGACATCATCGCCAAGGGCATCATCCCGGCCGGGCTCGAGATGATGGACCGGCCGATGATCGCGGCGGTCGAGGACTTCGTCCACGCCGGCTACGACCTGGCCGCCGAGGCGATCCTGCTGTGCGAAAGCGACGGCACGCCCGAGGAGGTCGAGGAGGAGATCGGCCACATGGTCGCGGTGCTGCGCGCGGCCGGTGCAACGGCGATCGAGGTCAGCGAAGACGAGGCACAGCGGCTGCGCTTCTGGAGCGGTCGCAAGAACGCGTTTCCCGCGAGCGGCCGCATCAGCCCCGATTACATGTGCATGGACTCGACGATCCCGCGCAAGCGCCTGGCCGACATGCTCCTGGCGATCGACGCGATGCAGCAGAAATACGGCCTGCGCTGCGCCAACGTGTTCCACGCCGGCGACGGCAACCTGCACCCGCTGATCCTGTTCGACGCCAGCGACCCCGAGCAGCTGCGGCGCTGCGAGCTGTTCGGCGCCGACATTCTCGAAACGAGCGTCGCGATGGGCGGCACCATCACCGGCGAGCATGGCGTCGGTGTCGAGAAGCTCTCGTCGATGTGCGTGCAGTTCTCGAGCGCCGAGCGCGAGCGCATGCTGGCGCTGAAGCGCGCGTTCGACCCGCGTGAACTCTTGAACCCGGGCAAGGTGATCCCGACCCTGGTGCGCTGCGCCGAGTACGGCCGCATGCACGTCAAGCGCGGCCTGATGGCGTTTGCCGAGATCCCGCGCTTCTGAATGCCGTGGCCGACGCGACCCTGATCCAGGACCCGGCGCTGCAGGCGCTGATCGACCAGGTGCAGCGTGCCCGCGCAGCCGCAACCAAGCTGTGCATCCGCGGCAGCGGCAGCAAGGACTTCTACGGCGAGACGGTGCAGGGCGAGCGGCTCGACACTCGAGCGCTCGCCGGCGTCACCAGCTACGAACCGACCGAGCTTGTCGTCACGGCGCGCTGTGGCACGCCGCTGGCCGAGCTCGAGGCGCTGCTCGCTGCGCATGGCCAGTGCCTGGCATTCGAGCCGCCACGCCTGGGGCCGGGCTCGACGGTGGGCGGCATGGTGGCCGCCGGTCTCGCCGGGCCGGCACGCATCAGCGCCGGCTCGGTGCGCGACCACGTGCTGGGCGTGGTGCTGCTCGACAGCAGCGGCGAGGCGCTCACCTTCGGCGGCCAGGTGATGAAGAACGTCGCCGGCTACGACATCTCGCGCCTGCTGACCGGCTCGATGGGCGTGCTCGGCGTGATCGTCGAGGTCTCGCTGAAGGTGCTGCCGGTGGCGCGCGCCGAATCGACCTTGCGTTTCGAATGCGATCAGGCCAGTGCGCTGACGCGGCTCGCCGAGTGGGCGGCGCTGCCGCTGCCGCTCAACGCCAGTGCCTGGTGGGACGGCAACCTGATCGTGCGCTTGCGTGGCGCAAGCTCGGCCGTGCGCAGCGCCGCGGCGCGCCTCGGCGGCGATGTGATCGCGCCCGAACTCGCCGCGCCCTTCTGGGACGACCTGCGCGACCAGAGCGACGAATTCTTCATCGGCGCGCGCGCTGCAGTGGCCGGCGGCGCCACGCTCTGGCGCATGTCGCTGCCGCCAACCGCACCACCGCTGGAACTGCCCGGCAGCCCGTTGCTCGAATGGCATGGCGGCCAGCGCTGGCTCGCCAGCACCTTGCCGGCCGAACAGATCCGTGCGGCCGCAGCACGTCACGGCGGCCATGCGACGCTCTACGCTGGCGCCGACAAGTCGGCCGGCGTGCAGACGCCGCTGGCGGCACCGCTGGCGCACATCCACCAGCGCCTGAAAGCCGCGTTCGACCCGGCCGGCATCTTCAACCCGGGCCGCCTCTACCCAGGGCTTTGAGCCGCCAACCCATGCACACGCAACTTGCCCCACCATTCGCCGATACGCCCGAAGGCCGCGAAGCCCAGGCCATCATCGGCAAATGCGTGCACTGCGGCTTTTGCCTCGCGACCTGTCCGACCTACCAGTTGCTCGGCGACGAGCTCGACAGCCCGCGCGGGCGCATCTACCTGATGAAGCAGGTGCTCGAAGGCTCGACCCCGACGCGCTCGACGCAAATGCACCTGGATCGCTGCCTGACCTGCCGCAATTGCGAGACCACCTGTCCGTCGGGCGTGCAATACGGCAACCTCGTTGAAATCGGCCGGCGCCTCGTCGACGAGCGCGTCGCGCGGCCGGCGGCCGAGCGCGCGCAGCACTGGCTGCTGAAGGAGGGCCTCACCTCGCCGCTGTTCGCCCCGGCGCTCAAGGCCGGCCAGGCGCTGCGGCCGTTCCTGCCCGGGGTGCTGAAGAACAAGGTGCCGGCCACCTCCGGCCCCGGCGCGCAGCGCTGGCCGACGCGCGAACACCCGCGCAAGGTGCTGCTGCTGGCCGGCTGCGTGCAACCGGCAATGCTGCCCAACATCAACGCGGCGACCGCACGCGTGCTCGACGCGGCCGGCATCCAGACCCTGGTGGCGGATGAGGCCGGCTGCTGCGGTGCCATCCGCCTGCACCTGAGCGACCATGCCGGTGCGCTGGACGACATGCGCCGCAACATCGACGCCTGGTGGCCCCTGGTCGACGGCCTGACCGGGCACGGCCAAGTCGAGGCGATCGTGATGAACGCATCGGGCTGCGGCGTCACCGTCAAGGAGTACGGTCACACGCTCGCGGGCGACGCGGCCTACGCCGAGAAGGCACAGCGCATCGGCGCTCTGACGCGCGACCTGAGCGAACTGCTGCCCGAACTCGTGCCGCTGCTCAAGCCGCGGCTGCGTCTTTCCGAGACGCCGCATCTGGCACTGCACACGCCGTGCACCCTGCAGCACGGCCAGCAACTGCGCGGCGGCATCGCGCCGCATCTGCAAGCCCTCGGCTTCGACGTCCAGGAGGCGGCCGAAGCGCACCTGTGCTGTGGCTCGGCCGGCACCTACTCGGTGCTGCAACCCAAGCTCGCCTATGCCTTGCGCGACCGCAAGCTCGGGCATCTGAACGAGCTCGACCCGCAGGCGATCGTCTCGGCCAACATCGGCTGCATCCAGCATCTGCAAAGCGGCACGCCGACCCCCGTGAAGCACTGGATCGAGGTGCTGGACGAGGCTTTGTCGGCAGACTGAAGCGAAGCCGTTCGCGAATCTCTGCAGCGCGCACCCGAGACCGGGGTCCCCTCTCCCGGCTGGGTGGGCGTCACGAACGCGGGGCGCAATCAGACGAGCGCCGGCGGCCACCTCAGCGCCGTGCTGCGCGCTCGATGCGGCGGCTGAGCGGCATGATCAGCGCCATCAGCAGAAAGAGCCAGTTCGCTGAGCCGCCCAGCACCAGCGATAGCGGCACCGCGGCGACGCTGATCGCGATCAGGCCGAGGATGCGCAGCTGCATGCCGCGAAAGTCTGCCGGCTCCACAGCCTGCTCGCGCAGCTCCGGGTGGCGCCGGATGTAGTGCGCGATCGCCAGCGACAGCAGCCCGAGCAGCGCCATGTCGAGCGAGTAGACCGCCTGCGCGAGCGGCGTGCCGTAGCGCCCGAGCAAGGCGCAGCAGAACGGCATCAGGCTCACGCAGGCGAGCTGCACGATGTTGAGGGCGACGAGCCGGCCATCGACGTGGCGCAGCTGATGGAACGCGCGATTCTGGCCGAACCAGAACAGCGCGAGCACGAAGAAGCTGATGGCCCAGGTCTCGAAGCGAGGCAGGAGTTCGGTCAGCACCGGGAGCAGATCGGCGGGCGCCCCTTCGGGCAGCCTCAGGTCGATGACGAGCAAAGTCATCGCGACGGCGTAGATGCCGTCGGCGAGCGCGGCGCTGCGTTCGACTCCGAGCGGTTTGGAAACCGGGCGGTCCACGCTCAGATGCAGCGCCCGCCGTCGACTTCCATCGCGACGCCGGTGATCATCGAGGCCTCGTCGCTGCAGAGGAAGCAGGCGGCGTTGCCGAGGTCCTCCGGGGTCGAGAAACGGCCGATCGGAATCGTCGCCAGGAACTTCGCACGCATCTCGGGCGTGTCCTCGCCCATGAAGGTCTTGAGCATCGGCGTCTCGCCGGCGACCGGATTGAGCGCGTTGACGCGGATGCCGAACGGCGCGAGCTCCACCGCCATCGAGCGCGTCGCAGTGATGACCCAGCCCTTGCTGGCGTTGTACCAGGTGAGGCGCGGCCTGGGACTGACGCCGGCGGTGCTCGCCATGTTGAGGATCACGCCCGATTTCTGCGCCTTGAAGCGCGGCACGACCTCGCGCGCCGCGAGGTAGATCGACTTGATGTTGACGGCCAGCAGGCGGTCGAAGCTCGCTTCGTCCAGCTCCTCCAGCGGCTGCGGCAGGTGGCCCATGCCGGCGTTGTTGACGAGGATGTCGAGACCGCCGAAGCGTTCATGTGCCGCACTGACCATGGCCCGCACGTCGGCGGCAACCGAGACGTCGGCCGTGCAGGCGTGCGCGTTGGCGCCGAGCGTCGCGGCCACACGCTCCGCGGCCGCCATGTCGCGATCGGCGACCAGAACGCGCGCGCCCTCGGTCACGAATTTCTTCGCGATGCCGGCGCCGAAGCCGGAGCCGCCGCCGGTGACGATGGCCACCTTCGATTCGAGTCTCATGCGTTGCCCTTTCGGTTCATGCTGAAGTTCTCCTCTCCGCATTCTGCTTGAGCCCTGCCTTGGTCAGCAGGCAAGGACCCGGCATGCAGCGCCAGCGCGCCATGAAGCCGACGCGCGGCTAGCCGTGCTGGATCGCCACCGTCTTCAGGCTCGAGAAGCCGTAGAGCGCCTCGAAGCCCTTCTCACGCCCGTGGCCCGAGTGCTTGACGCCGCCGAACGGCAACTCGACACCGCCGCCGGCGCCGTAGTTGTTGACGAAGACCTGGCCGCACTTGAGCGCGCGCGCCATGCGCAACTGGCGCCCGCCATCGCGTGTCCAGACGCCGGCGACGAGGCCGAAGGCGGTGCCGTTGGCGATCTCGATGGCCTGGGCCTCGCCGTCGAAGGCGATCAGCACCTGCACCGGGCCGAAGATCTCCTGCTGCGCCACCGCGTGGTCCGCTGGCACCGCATCGAGCAGGGTCGGCCGCACATAGTGCCCCTTGGCCGGCAGTCCGGCGTCGAGATCGGCCTGCGCTGCAACCCGCAGGCCGCTGTCACGGGCGAGCGCCAGGTAGTGCTCGACGACCTCGCGCTGGCGCCCGGAAATCAGCGGGCCGACATCGAGATCCTGCAGCGCCGGGCCGACCTTGAGCGCGCGGTAGCGCTCGGCCATGCGCTCGCGTACCCGCTCGTAGACCGGCTGCTCGACCAGGATGCGCGAGGCCGCCGAGCAGGTCTGGCCGGCGTTCTGGATGCCAGCGTTGACGAGATACGGCAACGCGGCGTCGAGATCGGCATCGGCAAAGACGATCTGCGGGCTTTTGCCACCGAGCTCGAGCGTCACCGGCACCGCGTTGCGCGCCGCGGCGGCCTGCACCAGGGCGCCGGTTGCGACCGAGCCGGTGAACGAGAGATGCTGCACGCCGGGGTGCGCCGCCAGCGCCGCGCCGGCCTCTTCGCCGAGACCCGGAACGACGTTGAGCGCACCGGCCGGCAAACCGGCTTCGGCGGCGATGCGTGCAAACGCGAGCACCGTCAGGCACGCCTCCTCGGCAGGCTTCAAGACGCAGGCGTTGCCCATCGCGAGTGCGGCCCCGACGCTCCGACCGACGATCTGCATCGGGTAGTTCCACGGCACGATGTGGCCGGTGACGCCGTGCGGCTCGCGCCAGGTAAGCGCGGTGTAGCCGTTCTGGTAGGGCAAGGTCTCGCCATGCACCTTGTCGGCCGCGCCGCCATAGAACTCGAGGTAGCGCGCCAGCGCAAGCGCGTCGGCGCGGCCCTGCTTCAGCGGCTTGCCGACATCGAGCGCCTCGAGCCGGGCCAGCAACTCCACGTTCTCGAGTACCTTGCGGCCGATCGCGGCGAGCAGCCGGCCGCGTTCGGCAGCGGCAAGGCGTCCCCAGTCGCCGGCCAGCGCCGCAGCGGCCGCGCCGACCGCCGCGTCGATGTCATCGGCGCTGCCACGGGCGATGCGTGCCAGCGCGCTGCCGTCGGAAGGGTTTTCGAGCGCCAGGGTGGCGGCCGTGCCACGCCAGGCGCCGGCAACGAACAGCTGGCTGGAATCGAACGGGATCTCGGCTGTCATGATGCGTGTCCTCTTGCCGCGAACGGCTGTTCGGCGATGATATTCAGTTGCCGCACGCTGGCTGCCGCCACCGCGCAAAGCGCGCCACCACAGCCGAGACCATCATCAGCCCGTTTCTCCTCAAGCGCCTCGTGACCTTCGTCGCCACCTTGCTGGCGGCCTCGGCCGTGATCTTCGTCGTCCTCGACATCCTGCCCGGCAACGCCGCCGAGGTCATGCTCGGTCCGACCGCGACGCCCGAGGCGGTGGCGGCACTCTCGGCCAAGCTCGGGCTGGACCGCCCGCCGCTGCAGCGTTACGCGAGCTGGCTCGCCGGCATGGCCACCGGCGAGCTCGGCACGAGCGTCGCCTACGACACGCCGATCACGCAACTGCTGGCCGAGCGCATCGCCGTGACCCTGCCGCTCGCGCTGCTGGCGATGCTGCTGACGACGGTGCTCGCGCTCGTGCTCGGCATCTACGCGGCCTCGCGGCACAACCGCCTCGGCGACGTCGGCGTGATGGCGGCAAGCCAGCTCGGCCTGTCGATCCCGAACTTCTGGTTCGCGATCCTGCTGATCCTGTTGTTTGCGGTGAAGCTGCAGTGGTTCTCGGCCGGCGGCTTCCCCGGCTGGGACGAGGGCGTCGGGCCGGCGCTGAAGGCGCTGGTGCTGCCGGCCGTGGCGCTGGCCGTCGTGCAGGCGGCGATCCTGACGCGCATCACGCGCTCGGCCGTGCTCGACGTGCTGCGCGAGGACTACGTGCGCACCGCGCGCGCCAAGGGGCTTTCCAAGCGCGCGGTGCTGTGGCGCCACGTGCTGCGCAACGCGCTCGTGCCGGTGCTGACAGTAGCCGGCCTGCAGCTCGCCAACCTGCTGACCGGCACCATCGTCGTCGAGAACGTGTTCTCGCTGCCGGGGCTCGGCCGGCTGGTGTTCCAGGCCATCGCCAACCGCGACATCGGCGTCGTGCGCAACGTCGTGATGCTGTTTGCCGCCGCGGTGATCGTCATCAATTTCGCGGTCGACGTGCTCTATGGCGTGATCGACCCGCGCATGAAGGTCGTCCGTGCGTAGGATGAAACTGTTCGCGAATTCGTGCAGCGCGCACGCCGAGGACGGGGCCCCCCTTCGGCAGCGGATCGCGTCGCGGGTGGCGCGCGGCGCCATGGACCGCTGACATGACGTCTCCAGGCTCCCTGCCCGCCCCGCGCACACGCGGCGCCACGCCGCGGGCGGCTCTGCAGCGCGCGCTGCACCACAAGAGTTTCCTGGTGGGCGGCATCCTGGTGCTGCTGTTGCTGTTGACCGCGGCGCTCTCCTTCGTCTGGACGCCGTATTCGGCGACCGAGCTCGACGTGCCGCACCGGCTCGCACTGCCCAGCGCCAGCCACTGGCTCGGCACCGACGGCCTCGGCCGCGACATCGTCTCGCTCCTGATCGTCGGCGCGCGCAACTCGATTGCGGTCGGCGTCATTGCCGTGGGCATCGGCATCGTCTTCGGCGTCACGCTGGGGCTGCTGGCGGCGGCGCGGCGCGGCTGGGTCGAGGAGCTGGTGATGCGTTTTGCCGACTTCACTTTCGCGTTCCCGGCGCTGCTCTCGGCGATCATGCTGACGGCGGTCTACGGCCCGGGGCTTGTCGTCTCGATCATCGCGATCGGCATCTTCAACATCCCGGTCTTCGCGCGCATCAGCAACGCCGCGGCGCAATCGGTCTGGGCGCGCGAATACATCCTGGCGGCGCGCGCCTGCGGCAAGGGGCCGTGGCGCATCACCTTCGAGCACGTGCTGCCGAACATCGCGTCGATCCTGATCGTCCAGGCGACGATCCAGTTCGCGATCGCGATCCTCGCCGAGGCCGCGCTCAGCTATCTCGGCCTGGGCACGCAGCCGCCCACGCCGAGCTGGGGACGCATGCTCAACGAGGCGCAGGCGATGCTGTTCCAGGCACCGCGCCTGGCGATCTGGCCGGGGCTGGCGATTGCGCTGTCGGTGCTCGGACTGAACCTGATGGGTGACGGCCTGCGCGATCTGCTCGATCCGAAGCTGGCGCGGCGGCGCTGAAGCGAGCAGCGCCGAGGGTGGCCGCGGCCTCAGCCGCTGCTGTCGCGCTTGGCCTGCGCACGCCGCACCCGGCTGCCGACATGGCTTTGGATGCGCTGCGAGCCCGATTTCTGCTTCTGCTGCGCGGGGCGGACGGCACGCGCGCTCTCAGCTGTCGGGCCGAGCCCGACCGGTTGCTTCGCTGCGCGCTTCACCGCAGCCTTGCGGGTCGCGCCCGCCGAAGCGCCTGCACCGGCGCGCCCGCTCTCGAGCAGCCCACGCAACACCTTCGCGGCAGTCGGGCGCGTGGTGCGCGCCTTCGATGGCGACGGCGTCTTCGTCGCCGCCTTCTTCACTGCAGCGTTCCTGACAGCGGTTTTCTTCGCCGCGGCTTTCGTCGGCGCAGCATTCCTGGACGCAGCGTTCTTCACTGCAGCCTTCTTCACCGCGGCCTGCTTCGCCGCGGTCTTGCCGGCGGCCGTCACCTTGCTGCGCGGCTTGCCCTTGGCGGGGGCCGGCCGTTTGCGCGCCGAGGGGCGCTGCTGCACATGACTCAGACGCGCCGCGGCAGCGGCCGTCTTCTCGGCAGCGCGCGCCTGCGCCGCATCGAGCTGCTCTGCACGCTTCTCGAAGCGCTGCAAGACCTCACCCAGCGCCACCGCCTTCTGCTCGGTGCGCTGGTTGGCGACGCCGCTGAGGCCCAGCTTGCTGCCGGTGCGGCCACGCGTCGCGATCTTCTGGCGCCGCAGCAGATCGCGGTACTTGTCGCGCAACGCGCGCGTGCGCACGATCCGGCTGCGCACCTGCGCGGCCGTCAGCGTCTTGATGTGATCTGCAAGACTTGCCTCGAACAGATCGCGCTCGGCTGCATTGAGCAGATCACGCACCTGTGTCCGGTTGTATGCCATCACTGTCCCTTCTTCGAAGCTGCAAGGCGTCGCGTGCATCGCAACACGTCGGAGGGTAACCCATGGCAGCAGCCGCCCGGGACACGCAGCGGCCGCGACGCGCGCGTGATGACGCAGCAGCGAGGTCGGCGCGGCCCGACGAACCTCGGACCGATTGTTTCGGCTACCCTTGCGCGCCCATGCCCCTGATCGAAGTCCGCAAGCTGCGCCTGACGCTGCCCACCGCGCGTGGCCGGGTCGCGGCGCTGCGCGGCATCGACTTCAACATCGAGCGCGGCGAAACGGTCGGGTTGATCGGCGAGAGCGGCAGCGGCAAGTCGCTCACCGCGCTGGCGCTGATGGGGCTGGTGCCCGAAGGCGCCGAACTCGACGGCAGCATCCGCTTCGACGGCCAGGAGCTGCTGGGGCTCTCGGACGCGGCGCTGTGCCGGGTGCGCGGCAAGCGCATCGGCATGGTGTTCCAGGAACCGATGACGGCGCTCAACCCCTTGCAGACGATCGGCCGGCAGGTCGCCGAGCCGCTGCGTCTGCACCGCGGCGCCGGCTTTGCTGCGGCACGCGCCGAAGCCTTGCGGCTGCTCGAGCGGGTGCGCCTGCCACAGGCCGCCGAGCGGCTCGATGCCTACCCGCATCAGCTCTCGGGCGGCCAGCGCCAGCGCGTCACGATTGCGATTGCCCTGGCCTGCGGCCCGGCGCTGCTGATCGCCGACGAGCCGACGACCGCGCTCGACGTGACGATCCAGGGCGAAATCCTCGACCTCATCGCCGAGCTCGTCGAGGCCAGCGAGATGGCGCTGCTGCTGATCAGCCACGATCTCGGCGTGATGGCGCGCAGCGTCGCGCGCCTGCTGGTGATGTACGGCGGCAGCGTCGTCGAATCGGGCCCGACCGCGAGCGTCTTCGAGCGCCTCGCCCACCCGTACACGCGCGGACTGTTCGGGGCGCGCCCGCGCATCGGCCTGCGCAGCGTGCGCCTGGCGACGATTCCTGGGCGGGTGCCGGAACTGGCCGACATGCCGCGGGGCTGCCCGTTCGCCGACCGTTGCGCTTGGGTCATCGATGCCTGCCGCGCCGCCCCGCCGCCGCCTGTCGCGGTCGCGCCGGGCCACGAGGCGCGCTGCATCCGGCTCGACGAAATCGGGCCCCCGAAGTGAAAGCGTTCGCGAATCCCTGCAGCACGCACGCCGAGGACGGGGTCCCCGGGCTGCGTGTGCGCCCCGGATCCCTCGATATCGGCAGCGGAATCGAGATCTCATGCGTCGTGGGATGCGCCAGGCGCGGTGGAACCCGGAAATGACCGCTCCCCTGCTCGAGGTCGAGGACCTCGCCAAGCACTACAGCTTGCCGCGCACCCGCCTGCTGCGGCCGCCGCCCCGCGTGGAGGCGCTGCGCGGCGTCAGCTTCACGTTGCAGGCCGGCCGCAGCCTCGGGCTGGTCGGTGAATCGGGCTCGGGCAAGTCGACCCTGGCACGGCTGGTGATGGCGCTCGAGCGGCCGAGCGCCGGCCGCGTGCGGCTGCTCGGGCGCGACCTCGACACGCTCGCGCCCGCGGCGCTGCGCGCGGCGCGGCGCGACTTCCAGATGGTGTTCCAGGACCCCTACGGTTCGCTCGACCCGCGCCAGCGCGTCGGCCGCATCATCGCCGAACCGCTGCGTGTCATCGACGCCGGGGATCCGCGCGGCAAGGTCGTCGAAGCGCTCGATGCGGTGGGCCTGCGCGCCAGCGACGCCGACAAGTATCCGCATGAATTCTCCGGCGGCCAGCGCCAGCGCATCGCGATCGCGCGGGCGCTGATCACGCGGCCACGGCTGATCGTCGCCGACGAACCGGTCAGCGCGCTCGATGTCTCGGTGCAGGCCCAGGTGCTCAACCTGCTGCAGGACCTGCAGCAGCAGTTCGGCGTCACCTATCTGCTGATCAGCCACGACCTCGCCGTCGTCGACCACGTCTGCGACGAGGTCGTCGTGCTCTATGCCGGGCGCATCGTCGAGCAAGGGCCGCCCGAGGTGCTGTTCCGCAGCGCCGCACACCCCTACACGCGGGCGCTGCTCGACGCCGTGCCGCGCGTGCTGCAGGCGCGCGGTGCGCCCGCTGCCGATGCAGGCGCCGCAGTCGCCAGCGCCGCACGCGCATCCGGCGCTGCGATCGCGCCGCCGTTCACTGCCACCGCTAGCGGCACGCCAGCTGCCGGGGTCGCATCCATTAAAGTCGCGGTTGCGGCCGAAGGTGGTGAGGGCTGCCCGTACGCGCCGCGCTGTCCATACGTCTTGCCGATCTGCACCGAGCAGCGGCCGGGCTTACGTGAACTGGCGGCCGGACACGCGGCCGCCTGCCACCGCGCCGAAGAATTCATGACATCCCCAGCGACTGAAGAAGGACTGCAATGAAACTGCCCGTACGCGTCATCCTCACGCTCGGCATGGCGGCGCTGTGCGCACTGCCGCTGGCGGCCGCGGCCCAGGCCGGCAAGGATCGTGTCGTGCTCGGCATGGTGCTCGAGCCGCCCGGGCTCGACCCGACGACGGCGCCGGCCGCCGCCATCGGCGAGATCGTCCACTACAACATCTTCGAGGGTCTGACGAAGATCGACATGGACGGCAAGGTCGTACCGCTGCTGGCCGAGAGCTGGACGATGGACCCGGACGGCAAGAGCTACACCTTCCGGCTGCGCAAGGGCGTGAAATTCAGCGACGGCGAGCCGTTCGACTCAAGCGACGTGAAGTTCAGCTTCGAGCGCGCCAAGGCACCGGGCTCGACCAACAAGGCGAAGAAGGCGGTGTTCGACAACGTCAGCCGCATCGACACGCCCGACCCCTCGACTGCCATCGTCGTGCTGAACCAGGCCGACGGCAATTTCCTGTTCCGCATGGGCGAGAACACCGCGGTGATCCTCGATCCGAAGAGCGCTGCGAGCGCGGCGACACAGCCGGTCGGCACCGGCCCGTACAAGCTCGAGAGCTGGGCCAAGGGTGCGTCGCTGAGCCTGGTGAAGAACGACGCCTACCGCGATCCGGCGGCGGCGAAGATGAAGAAGGTGACGTTTCGCTTCATCAACGACCCTGCGGCGCAGGTCGCAGCGCTGCTGGCCGGCGACATCGACGGCATGCCGCGCTTCGGCGCACCGCAGAGCCTGAAGCAGTTCCAGAGCGACGCGCGCTTCTCGGTCGTGATCGGCGGCACCGAGGGCAAGACCATCGTTGCGATCAACAACAAGAAGAAGCCCTTCGACGACGTGCGCGTGCGCCGTGCGCTGGCCGCGGCGATCAACCGCAAGTCGGTGATCGACGGCGCAATGGAAGGCTACGGCACGCCGATCGGCAGCCACATGGTGCCGAGCGACGCCGGCTACGTCGACCTCACCGGCGTCAATCCGTACGACCCGGAGAAGGCCAAGGCACTGCTGAAGGAGGCGGGCGTCGCGCTGCCGCTGAACGTCACCCTGACCTTGCCGCCGCCCGAGTACGCGAGGAAGGGCGGCGAGATCGTCGCCGCCGAACTTGCCAAGGTCGGCGTCAACGCCAAGATCGAGAACGTCGAGTGGGCGCAGTGGCTCTCGGGACCGTTCAAGGGCAACTTCGACCTGACGATCATCAGCCACGTCGAACCGCTCGACTTCATCACCGTCTACGACAACCCGAACTACTACATCGGCTACGACTCCAAGGCCTTCCACGAACTGGTCGCGCAGTACAACTCGACCACCGACGCGAAGGCGCGGCTGAAGGTGCTCGGCGACATCCAGCGCCAGCTCGCGACCGATTCGCCGGCGGTCTACCTGTTCCAGCTGCCGCAGTTCGCGGTCGGCAACAAGCGCCTGAAGGGCATGTGGAGCAGCTCGCCGATCTTCGCCAACGACCTGGCCGCGCTGCGCTGGCAGTAGGCCCGAGCGCAAGCCTCGACCCTCTTCCGGCGATCTCGATGTCCGACGACCTGCACACGCTCGGCGCCTGCGCGCTGCTCGACCTGTACCACCGCAAGGCCGCCTCGCCGGTCGAGGTGACGCGCGCGGTGCTGCGCCACATCGAGGCCTGGGAGCCGCATCTGCACGCCACCTATGCGTTCGATGCCGACGCGGCCTTGGCGCAGGCCGCGGCCTCGCAGGCGCGCTGGCTGAAGGGCGAGCCGCTCGGTGCGCTCGACGGCGTGCCGGCGACGATCAAGGAGAACATCGCGACGCGCGGCGTTGCGACACCGCTCGGCACCGCAGCCACCGAGCTCGTGCCGGCCGCAGCCGATGCGCCGCCGGCCGCGCGGCTGCGCGAGGCGGGTGCGGTGATCCTCGGCAAGACGACGATGCCCGACTACGGCATGCTCTCGTCGGGCCTCTCGAGCTTTCATGCGCTCGCGCGCAATCCGTGGGATCTGCGCAAAGGTCCCGGCGGCAGCAGCGCCGGCGCCGGCGCCGCGGCCGCGGCCGGGTACGGGCCGCTGCACATCGGCACCGACATCGGCGGCTCGGTGCGGCTGCCGGCCAGCTGGTGCGGAATCTTCACGTTGAAGCCCAGCCTCGGCCGCATCCCGATCGACCCGTCCTATGCCGGGCGGGTCGCCGGTCCGATGACGCGCTCGGTCGAAGACGCCGCGCTGATGATGGCCACACTCAGCCAACCGGACGCACGCGACACGATGAGCCTGCCGCCGCAGGCGATCGACTGGCAGCGGCTCGAGCGCCCGATCGAGGGCCTGAAGATCGGGCTGCTGCTCGACGCGGGCTGGGGCCTGGCGGTCGAGCCCGAGGTGCGTGCAGCGGTCGAGGCGGCCGCTGCGGTCTTCGCTGCCGCCGGTGCGGTCGTCGAGCCGCTGTCTCCGTTCATGACGCGCGCGATGGCCGACGGCATGGACGACTTCTGGCGCATGCGCGCCTGGCTCGATATCGCGCACCTGACACCCGAGCGCCAGGCGCAGGTGCTGCCGTTCATCGTCGAGTGGGCGCGCGGCGGCGCCGGGCTCGCGGGCGAACGCGTTTTCAACGGCTACAGCCAGATGGGCGCGATGCGCGAGGCCGCGGTCAAGGCCTGCCTGCCGTTCGATGTGGTGCTGTCGCCAACGGCGCCAATCCCCGCCTTCGATGCCGAACTGCCGTGCCCGACCAACGACCCGGACCGACCGTTCGAGCACATCGCCTTCACCTTGCCGTACAACATGAGTGAGCAACCGGCCGCGAGCATCAATTGCGGCTACACCGCCGGCGGGCTGCCGATCGGCCTGCAAGCTGATCGACACCTGCCGCATCGCGTCGCTCGCCCTGCTCGAGCGCAACCTGACGCCGCAGGGGATCCTCGCCGCGGGCCGCACCGATGCGGCAGAAGCGCGCCGCTACACGCGCGTCTTTGCACGCGATGCCGCGATCTGCGTGCTCGCGATGGCAGGCAGCGGGATCGCCGCGCTGGAGAACGCCGCCGTCGCCAGCCTCGACAGCCTGGCCGCGCAGCAGGCGCGCAACGGCCAGATCCCGAAGTTTGTCGAGCCCGAGGGCGAGCACGCCGACTTCTGGTATCTCGGCTGCATCGATGCGAGCTTGTGGTGGCTGATCGCCGTGCACCATGCGCGCCGCCACAGCGCACTGCCAGGGATCCGCGACCGCTGGGAACACGAGACCCGGCGCGCGCTCAACTGGCTGCTCGCACAGGAGCACCCGCGCTTTTGCCTGCTGCAGCAAAACGAGGCCAGCGACTGGGCCGACATCATGCCGCGCTCGGGCTTCGTGCTCTACACCAACGCCTTGTGGTATCGGGTGAAAAAACTCTACGGCCTGGAGCAGGCGGAGCAGACGCGCACGCATTTCGACGACCTTTTCCGCCCGTTCAAGCGCGAACTGCCGGACGACCGCCGCACCCGCCTGATGGGCCACTACGTGCGCCGCGGCCGCCGCAACGCCGACCTCTACCTCAGCTTCGTCAACCTCTCGTACGCCGGCGACGAGGGCGACGTCTTCGGCAATCTGCTGACCATCTGCTGCGGCCTGGCCGGCGACTCGATGGCGCAGGCGATCGTGCGCACGCTCGAGGCCGCGCAGATCGCCGACCCGTACCCGGTGCGCGTCGTGACGCGACCGATCAGCGCGGACGACCCGCTGTGGCGCAGCTACATGGCACGCCATGGTCAGAACCACCCGCACCAGTACCACAACGGCGGCATCTGGCCCTTCGTCGGCGGCTACTGGGTGATGGCGCTGGCTCGGCTCGGCAAGCTGGACGCCGCGCGCCAGGCGCTGGCGCGGCTGGCCTGGGTGAACGGGCTCGACGACTGGCGCTTCACCGAATGGTTCCATGGCCAGACCTTCAAACCGATGGGCATGGCCGGGCAGAGCTGGAACGCCGCGACCTTCCTGCTCGCATTGCAGAGCGTCGAGGGGCGCGGCTGGGCGCGCTGAACCAGCGCGCTCATTGATCGAGAGCGCGGTTCGCGCCGCGCAAAGCCGGCGCGCCGGACGCGGTGATGACCCAGACGGGGATCTTCTCGAGATAGGCGCGAAAGCGCCCCTTGGCTTCGAAGCGTTCGCGAAAGCGCGAGCGCGAGATCCAGTCGCCCAGTTCGGGGACGATGCCGCCGCCGATGTAGACGCCACCGCGCGCGCCGAGCGTCAACGCAAGATTCCCGGCGACGCTGCCGAGGAAGTCGAAAAACAACTCGACCGCGGCGCTGCATTGCGGGTCGCCAGCCTGCGCGGCACGCGCAGTGAGCGTGGCGGGATCGAGGGGCTCGACCGCCACGCCGTCGACTTCGCAGCAGACGCGGTAGAGGTCGACGAGCCCGGCGCCCGACAGCACGCGCTCCGCCGAAACGTGGCCGTAGCGCCCGCGCAGCCGTTCGATGACGCGGTCTTCGTCGGCGTTCGCGCCGGCGAGCGTCGCATGTCCGCCTTCTCCCACAACCGGAACATGACCCGCGCCGACCGGCATCAGCCCCGAGACGCCGAGGCCGGTCCCGGCGCCGAGCAGCGCGCGCGCCGCACCGGCGACCGCTGTGCCGCCGCCGACGGCGTGCAGTTCAGCGGGCAGCAGATCGGGCAGCGCGAGCGCCAAGGCCGCGAAATCGTTGAGCACGACCAGTCGCTGCAAGCCCAGCTGCTGCTGCAGCGCGCGTGTCGAGAAGCTCCAGTCGCGGTTCGTCATCGCGACGCGGTCGCCGGTGACCGGTGTCGCGATGCCGATGGCACCGGCCGGCGGCGCCGGCAGTGCCTGGTCGGCAAGATAGTGCGTGATCACCGCCTCGAGGCCGGAGTGCGCGTCGCAGCGATAGCTGGCGAGTCGCGTGACGCCCGCGCCCGCGGCTTCGACCCAGCCGAAGCGGGCGCTGGTGCCGCCGACATCGCCGACCAGGCGCGGATAGGGGGCGCTGCCTTCGATCATGTGGGCTCCTGAGGAATGTTCGTTGCCGCCGCGCGGACGTGCGGCCGCCAAGGCAGTAGTCTGCTATGAAGCGATGTGTCGTGGCGCGGATGCTGCGCAAGCGCCTCGCCTCTGCAACGCCATGCCCCATCATCTACCAGGCATGCAAAGTCGATCCGAAACCCAGGCTGCATCGGTTCCTGCGATGCAAACCACGCCACCTGAACCCGCGTCATCGCCACGCCGGCTCGCCGAGCTGCCCGGTCCGCCGGCACTGCCGCTGCTCGGCCATGCCTTGCGGCTCGACGCCTCGCGGCTGCACCTGCAGCTCGAGGCGTGGGGCCGGCGCTACGGACCGCTCTATCGCATCCGGCTGCGGCGCGACTGCCTCGTCGTCGGCGACCCGGCCGTCTTCGCCGCGGCGCTGCGCGATCGCCCCGAGCGCTTTCGCCGCCCGCTCTTGAGCGGGCGCATCGCACGCGAGATGGGCTTCGAGGAAGGCCTCTTCTTCGCCAACGACGAGGTCTGGCGGCGCCAGCGGCGAATGGTCATGGCGGCCTTCGATCCTCGGCACGTGCGGGCCTATTTCCCGATGCTGGTGCAGGTGGCGGGCCGTCTGCAGCGGCGCTGGCGGCAGGCGGCGCGCGCCGGACTGGCAATCGACCTGCAGGCCGACCTGATGCGCTACACCGTCGATGCCGTGGCCGGGCTCGCGTTCGGTGCGGCCGTCAACACGCTCGAATCCGACGACGACGGGATCCAGCGGCACCTGAACCGCATCTTTCCGGCGCTCGGACGCCGCAGCCTGGCGCTTTTCCCCTATTGGCGCTGGTTGCGGCTGCCGGCCGACCGCGCGCTCGACCGCAGCGTCGCCGCGGTGAAGGCGGCCATCGACGGCTTCATCGTCGAAGCGCGCACGCGGCTCGCGGCCGACCCGGCGCGGCGCGCGCAGCCGGCCAACCTGCTCGAGGCGATGATCGTCGCCGCCGACGAGGGCGAGAGCGGCGTCGACGACCGCGACGTGGCCGGCAACGTGCTGACGATGCTGCTGGCGGGCGAGGACACGACCGCCAATACGCTCGCCTGGACGATTCATCTGCTGGCGCGCCACCCTGCGGCGCTGCAGCAGGCGCAGGAAGAGGTGCGCGGCCAGATCGACGACATCGCGGCGACCGACCTCGACCAGATCGCCGCGCTCGACTATCTCGATGCCTGCGCCAGCGAGGCGATGCGGCTGAAGCCCGTGGCGCCGCTGCAGCTGGTGCAGGCGGTGCGCGCAACCGAGCTTGGCGGCGTGGCGATCGCCGCCGACACCGTCGTCTTCGGCCTGATGCGCCATGCGACCTTGTCGGACGCGTATTTCGCCGAGGCGCAGGCGTTTCGCCCCGAGCGCTGGCTGGCCGCCGACGTGCGCTCGGCGGCCAAACGCGTCTCGATGCCGTTCGGCGCCGGCCCGCGCATGTGCCCGGGTCGCTATCTCGCGCTGCTCGAGATCAAGCTGGCGCTGGCCATGTTGCTGGGCAGCTTCGAGATCGAAAGCGCCGCCCCCGAAGGCGGCGGCGCGGCTGCGGAACGGCTTTCCTTCAGCATGGCGCCGGTCGGCTTGAAGCTGCGGCTGCGCGAACGCTGAACCGCATCAGGCCGGCTCAGCGTAGCTTGCCGTCCCTCCAGACCTGCAGCAGCTTGTCGTAGGTGATGGTTTCGCCCTTGGGCTTCTCGTTGGCCAGCTTCTTCCATGGCGCGTGCGAGTCGCTCAGCCACTTCGAAGGGTCGCTCGTCTTCTCGCCCGTGACGGCCTCGGCAACGTTCGTCCACCAGAGCTGCGCGAGCTTCGGGTCGGGCATGTGGGTGCCGGTCGGCGTCCACGCGACCCGTGCCGGGCTGCGATAGAACTCGATCAGGCCGCCCAGCAGCACCGTGACCGCGCCGGGACGCGGCGCACGGCTCTGCTCGCAGAGCCAGGTCTGCGCGCCCACCTTCTTGCTGACGCGCCTCCAGTGCCGGTTGCAGCAAGCCTCGGCTTGCAGAGCGAGCCGGGCTCGGCTTCGTTGCGGTTCGGTCACCGGCCGGATTCCGTGAACGATGTCTCACTTCGTGCAGACAGCCGCTTCGGATAGTTTCCCTCTTATTCGCAGCGGCGCATTGCGCCAGCTAGTTTTCCCTTACGCGTGTTCGTTTTTGTTCGTTCTAAAGTCGTGGCGCTCGCCTTGCGCTCCGAATCGATGAACTCCAACCCGCGTCAGCTCAAGCTGCTCGACACCGTGCGCGCGCGCGGCTCGATCAGCGTCGAGGCGCTGTCCGAACTGCTCGGCGTGACCTTGCAGACGGTACGCCGCGACGTCCAGCGGCTGGCCGAGACCGGCGCGCTCGCGCGCTTCCACGGCGGCGTGCGTGTGCCCACCTCCACCACCGAGAACCTGGGCTACCGCCAGCGCGAGGCCCTGCATGCCGAGGGCAAGGCGCGCATCGCGCGCGCGGTGGCCGCGCAGGTGCCCAACGACTGCTCGCTGATCCTGAACATCGGCACGACCATCGAGGCCATCGCCAAGGCGCTGCTGCGCCACCACGGGCTGCGCGTGCTCACCAACAACCTCAACGTGGCGGCGATCCTCAGCGGCAACCCGGGCTGCGAGGTGATCGTCGCCGGCGGCGCCGTGCGGGCGCGCGACCGCGCGATCATCGGCGAGGCGACCGTCGACTTCATCCGCCAGTTCAAGGTCGATGTCGCGCTGATCGGCGTCTCGGGCATCGAGGCCGATGGCTCGCTGCGCGACTTCGACCTGCGCGAAGTCAAGGTGGCGCAGACCATCATCGCGCAGGCACGCGAGGTCTGGCTCGCGGCCGACGCGAGCAAGTTCAACCGCCCGGCGATGGTCGAGCTGGCACGCCTCTCGCAAATCGACCGGCTCTTCACCGATGCGCCACCACCGGCGCCTTTCCCGGAACTGCTCGACGCCGCCGGAGTACGCTGCGAGATCGCGAGTGCGGCCGGGAGCGCGTCCGCGCACGAGACCTCGGGGAGTGCCCGATGACCTATCTGCTCGCCCTCGACCAGGGAACGTCCAGCTCGCGCAGCATCGTCTTCGACGAGGCCGGCCACATCGTCGCGATCGCGCAGCGCGAGCTGACGCAGATCTACCCGCGGCCCGGCTGGGTCGAGCACGACGCGATGGAGATCTGGAACGGTCAACTCGCCACCGCCGTCGAGGTGCTGGCAAAGGCCGGGCTTGCCGCCGCGGACATCCACGCGCTGGGCATCACCAACCAGCGCGAGACCACCGTGCTGTGGGATCGGCGCAGCGGCCAGCCGCTGCACCATGCGATCGTCTGGCAGGACCGCCGCGCCGAGCCGCTGTGCGCGCAACTGCGCGCCGAGGGCATGACCGAGACGATCCAGCAGAAGACCGGGCTCGTCATCGATGCCTACTTCTCCGCCACCAAGCTGCGCTGGCTGCTCGACCATGTGCCGGGCGCACGCGCGCGTGCCGAACGCGGCGAGCTCGCCTTCGGCACCGTCGACAGCTGGCTGATGTGGCAGCTCACCGGCGGCCGGGTTCACCTGACCGATGTCAGCAACGCCTCGCGCACGATGCTCTTCAACGTGCACACCAACGAGTGGGACGACGAGCTGCTGCAGGCGCTCGGCATCCCGCGCGCGCTGCTGCCGGAGGTGCGTCCGTCGAGCACGCACTTCGCCGATACCGAGCCTGCGCTCTTCGGCCGCGCGCTGCCGATCGGCGGCGTCGCCGGCGACCAGCAAAGCGCGCTCTTCGGTCAGGCCTGCTTCGAGGCCGGCATGGCGAAGAACACCTACGGCACCGGCTGCTTCCTGCTGATGCACACCGGAGCCGCGTTCCAGCCCTCGCACAACGGCCTGCTCGTCACCCGCGCCGCGCAGACCGGGCCGCAGCCGCAATACGCGATGGAAGGCAGCGTCTTCGTCGGCGGCGCCGTGGTGCAGTGGCTGCGCGACGGGCTGCAGGCGATCCGCGGCAGCGCCGAGGTCGAGGCGCTGGCGCACAGCGTGCCGGACGCCGGCGGCGTGATGATGGTGCCGGCGTTCACCGGGCTGGGCGCGCCGTACTGGAACCCGGAGGCGCGCGGCCTGATCACGGGGCTGACGCGCGGCACGACCGTCGCGCACATCGCCCGCGCCGCGCTCGAGAGCATCGCCTACCAGAGTGCCGCGCTGCTGCAGGCGATGAGCCGCGATGCGGTCGCCGCCGGTGGCAAGGCGGTGGCCGAGCTGCGGGTCGACGGCGGCGCCTGCGTCAACGACCTGCTGATGCAGTTCCAGGCCGATCTGCTCGGCATCCCGGTGCTGCGCCCGGCAGTGACCGAGACCACCGCGCTCGGCGCGGCCTATCTGGCCGGTCTCTCGAGCGGCGTCTACCGAGATCTGGCGCAGCTCTCGAGTCTCTGGAGAGTCGAGCGCCGCTTCCTGCCGACCTTGAGCCGGCCGCTGGCGGAGCAGGCGATGGCGCGCTGGGAAACGGCCGTGAGGCGCGCCACGATGGACGATACTTGAACACAAACGAGTTGAAGCGAAAATAAACGAATCGAAATGATCTCCCTCCGCCGTCGTCCATCCTCATGAGTGCCCCATGACCCCCGAACAGCAGCAAATCGTTGTGCACCTGGCCGTCGCGATGCTGGCCGGCGGCGTCATCGGCCTCGAGCGCAGCTACCACGGCCGGCCGGCCGGCTTTCGCACGCATGTGCTCGTGTGCATGTCGTCGGCGCTGCTGATGCTGGTGACGATGTATCAGAACACCTGGTACCCGATGAGCGGCGACTCGACCGTGCGTGTCGACCCGACGCGCATGGCCCAGGGCATCATGACCGGCATCGGCTTCCTGGGCGCGGGCGTCATCATGAAGGACGGCGTCTCGGTGCGCGGCCTCACCACCGCCGCATCGATCTGGATCACCGCCGGCATCGGCATCCTGGCCGGCATCGGCTTTTACTTTCCGCTGGTCGTTGCCACCGTGCTGACGCTGGCGGCGCTGTCGGTGTTTCGCTGGCTCGAGAACATCTCGCCCTCCTACTACTACGCGCACCACTACGTGCGCTTCCCGCGTGATCGCGCGCCCGAGGAATCCGAGCTGCGCGCCACCTTGACGCGCAACGGCTTCAGCATCTTCAGCCTCAGCTACCGGCTCGACAACGAAGGCAAGATCTTCGAGTACCGCATGGTGATCCGCTCCAAGGAACGCAGCAATGCCAACCGCCTGGCGCGCACCTGGAGCGGTGACAGCGCGGTGCTCGAGTTCCGGATCACGCCGACATGAACCGGCCGGTGCGTCGGCCATGAGTTCGATCCGGCTGGAGCATGTCTCCCGGCTCTGGGGGGACAAGGCGGCGGTCGACGACGCGAGCTTCGAGGCCGCCGCCGGCTCCTTCGTCGTGCTGCTCGGGCCTTCGGGCTGCGGCAAGTCGACGACCTTGCGCTTGATCGCCGGGCTCGACACACCGAGCGCGGGGCGCATCGTCATCGACGGGCGCGACGTCACGCGGCTCGCGCCGCGCGAGCGGCGGCTCTCGATGGTGTTCCAGTCGTACGCGCTCTTTCCGCACCTCGACGTGCGCGAGAACATCCTGTTCGGCCTGAAGGTGCGCAAGGAGCGCGACCATGCGCGGCGCCTGGCGCGCGTCGCCGAGTTGCTGGGCCTCTCGGCACTGCTCGACCGCAAGCCCTCGCAGCTCTCGGGCGGCCAGCAGCAGCGCGTCGCGCTCGGGCGGGCGATCATCGCGGAGACCTCGGTGTGCCTGATGGACGAGCCGCTTTCGAACCTCGACGCGCAGTTGCGCCAGGAAATGCGGCGCGAGATCCGCGGCCTGCAGCAGGAGCTCGGCATCACGATGGTCTACGTCACGCACGACCAGGTCGAGGCGATGAGCATGGCCGACCAGGTGATCCTGCTGCGCGACGGCCGGATCGAACAGGACGCGGCACCGGCTGCGCTCTATGCCAGCCCGGCATCGGTCTTTGCGGCACGCTTCATCGGCACGCCACCGATGAACATCATGGATCTGGCGCGGCTGCCCGCCGATGCCGCGCGCGCGCTCGCCGGCGGTGACGGCTCCGCACGGCTTGCCGGCGTCCGGCCCGAGGACATCCGCATCACACAAGGCCCCGGCATTGCAGCGCAGGTCGCGGCGATCGAATACCTCGGTGCCGACTCGATCGTCAATTGCACGCTTGGCAGCGAGAGCATCGTGCTGCGCCTGCAGGGCGCCGTCGGCGTCGCACCCGGAGACGCGGTCGGCCTCGCCTGGGACGCCTCGACGCATCGGCCGATGGCTCGCCGGCGCGCTGCTGCTCACGGGCGCGGCTGCCGCGCTGGCGGCGCCGACCGAGCTCACGTTCTACTTCCCGGTGGCCGTCGGCGGGCCGATCACCAAGATCATCGACGGCATGGCCACCGACTTCGAGAAGGCCAACCCCGACATCAAGATCAAGCCGATCTATGCCGGCACCTATCAGGAGACCTTGGTCAAGGCGCTGACCGCCATGAAGAGCGGCCAGCCGCCGCAACTCTCGGTGCTGCTCTCGACCGACCTCTACACCTTGATCGACGAGGACGCGATCGTCGCGATCGACGGCATCGCCAAGGGTGACGCGCACAAGGAGTGGATGCAGGGCTTCTTCCCGGCCTTCATGAAGAACAGCGAAACCGGTGGCCACGTCTGGGGCATCCCGTTCCAGCGCTCGACCGTGGTGATGTACTGGAACAAGGACGCGTTCAAGCAGGCCGGCCTCGACCCCGAGAAGGCGCCGCAGACCTGGGACGAACTGGTGCAGATGGGCAAGAAGCTGACGAAAACGGACGCCTCCGGCAACACCAGCCAATGGGGTGTCGAAATTCCGTCGACCAGCTTCCCGTACTGGTTGTTCCAGTGCCTGACGACGACCAACGACGCGCTCCTGATGAACGAGAGCGGCACGCAGACGCACTTCGACGATCCGAAGGTGATCGAGGCGCTGCAGTACTGGGTCGACCTCGGCAGGAAGGACAAGATCATGCCGCCCGGCATCATCGAGTGGGGCACGACGCCGAAGGACTTCTTCGAGGGCCGCACCGCGATCATGTGGACCACCACCGGCAACCTCACCAACGTCAAGAAGAACGCACCGTTTCCGTTCGGCGTTGCGATGATTCCCGAGCACAAGCGCCGCGGCAGCCCGACCGGCGGCGGCAATTTCTACGTCTTCAAGAAGAGCACGCCCGAGCAGCAGGCCGCGGCGGTCAAGTTCATGCAGTGGATGACGACACCCGAGCGCGCCGCGCAGTGGGGCATGGAAACCGGTTACGTCGCGGTCACGCCGGCGGCATGGAAGACGCCGGAGATGCAGAAGTACGTGGCGGGCTTTCCTGAAGCCGCAGTCGCACGTGACCAGTTGCAGTACTCGGTCGCCGAACTCTCGACGCACGACAACCAGCGCGTCACCAAGGCACTCAACGACGGCATCCAGGCGGCCTTGACCGGCAAGAAGCCGGCCGCGCAGGCGATGAAGGACGCGCAACGCGAAGCCGATCGCATCCTGAAGCCCTATCGCTGATCGTGGGCTTGTGTGGTGCTGACGCGGACTGACGCAGGCTGACGCGGCCGATGCGGCGCAGCAGTGTTCACATCCATGGCTGGCTGCTGTTGCTGCCGGCCATGGTGCTGCTGAGCCTGTTCACCTACTACCCGACGATCGGCACCGCCTTCCACAGCTTCTTCGCGACGGCGCGCGCCGGCCGCCCGCCGACCTTCGTCGGCCTGGACAACTACCGCTCGATGATCGAGGACCCGGTCTTCCGCCAGGCCTTGTGGAACAACGTGATCTATGCCGTCGGCACCATTCCGGCGTCGATCGCACTCGCCTTGCTGATGGCGGTCTGGGTCAACGGCAAGCTCTCGGGTCGTGCCTTCCTGCGCATGGCCTACTTCACGCCGACGGTGCTGCCGATGATCGCCGTCGCCAACATCTGGCTGTTCTTCTACACGCCCGACTACGGGCTGGTCGACCAGATCGCCGGCCTGTTCGGCTTTGCCGGCCACAACTGGCTCGGCGACCCGAAGACGGTGCTGGGCGCGCTGATGGTCGTGACCGTCTGGAAGGAAGCCGGCTTCTTCATGATCTTCTACCTCGCGGCCCTGCAGCAGATCTCGCCGGTGCTGGCCGAAGCCGCAGCGCTCGAGGGCGCAGGCCGCTGGTATTTCTTCCGGCGCATCACGTTTCCGCTGCTGATGCCGACGACCTTGTTCGTGCTGATCAACGCCGTCATCAACGCCTTCCGGCTGGTCGACCAGATCATCGTGATGACGCGCGGCGGCCCGGACAACGCCAGCATGCTGCTGCTCTACTACATCTACGAGGTCGGCTTCAAGTACTGGGATTCGGGCTATGCGTCGGCCCTGACGATGGTGCTGCTGGCGATCCTCGCGCTCGCCGCGATTGCGCAGTTCCTCTACCTCGAGCGCAAGGTGCACTACCGATGAGCGCGGCAGGACCGGGCACACCCTCCGGAGGCAGCGCAGCGGCGCCGCCGCCGGCGCGGGGACATTCGTGAGCGACCCCTACGCCACCCGCGGACTGGGCCGCGCCGTCGAGACAGCCGGCGCCTGGCTGCTCGCGCTGTTGTGGATCCTGCCGCTGGTGTACGCGCTGTGGACCGCATTCCACCCGACCGCGTATTCGGCGCGCTTCGACCTCACGGCGCCCCTGACGCTCGAGAACTTCGTCAACGCCTGGCACGCGGCGCCGTTCGCGCGCTACTTCCTCAACACGATGCTGCTGGTCACAGGCGTCCTCGCCGGCCAACTCGTCCTGTGCACGCTCGCCGCCTATGCCTTTGCGCGCTACGACTTCATCGGCTCGAACCTCGCGTTCGCGCTGGTGTTGATCCAGCTGATGATCATGCCCGACGTGCTGCTGGTCGAGAACTACCGCATCATGACGGCGCTGCACCTGGTCGACACCATCCCGGCGATCGGCCTGCCCTACATCGCCTCGGCGTTCGGCATCTTCCTTTTGCGCCAGACCTTCAAGACCGTGCCGAAGGAGCTCGAGGAGGCCGCCCGCGTCGAAGGCGCGAGCACCTTGCAGATTCTCTGGAAGGTCTACATCCCGCTGGCGCGACCGGTCTACATTGCCTATGCCCTGGTGTCGGTCAGCTACCACTGGAACAACTTCCTGTGGCCGCTGATCATCACCAACAGCGTGAACTCGCGCCCGCTCACCGTCGGGTTGCAGATCTTTGCCTCGACCGACCAGGGGGTCGACTGGGCCATCATCACCGCCGCGACCTTGATGACCTCGGCGCCGCTCTTGCTCGGCTTCCTGCTGTTCCAGCGCCAGTTCGTGCAGTCGTTCATGCGCGCCGGGATCCGCTGATGGCGTCGCGAGCAGCCGCCTGCCGCCGGGGCCCGTTCCCCTGTTCGATTGTTCTTCGATGAAGCTGATCACCTGGAACGTGCAATGGTGTCGCGGCATCGACGGCATCGTCTCGCCGCGTCGAATCGTGGAGCAGGCGCGCGCGCTCGCCGACTTCGACGTGCTGTGCCTGCAGGAGGTCGCCGCCAACTTTCCGAAGCTCGCCGGCAGCAGCGGCGAGAACCAGTTCGAGCAGCTCGCCAACCTGCTGCCGGGCTACACGGCGATTGCCGGCACGCCGGTCGACGTGCCGGCCGCCGACGGCACGCGGCGCGGTTTCGGCAACCTGGTCTTCAGCCGCTATCCGGTGCTGCAGGTGCTGCGGCTGCTCCTGCCGTGGCCCAGCGACCCGGCGGTCTTCAGCATGCCGCGGATGCTGATCGATGCCACCTTGCAGACACCGGCCGGGCCGCTGCGGGTGCTGACGACGCACCTCGAGTACTACTCCGAACGCCAGCGCGCGGCCCAGGTCGGGGCGATCCTCGCGCACCAGCGCGATGCCGCGGCGCGCGCCGCGCACGAGCGCGTCGAGAACCGCAGCGAAGGCCCGTTCCACACCGTGGCGCGCACCGCCTCGGCGATCCTCGTCGGCGACTTCAACTTCAACGCCGCCGATCCGCTGCATGCACGGCTGACGGCAGGCGCTGGCGACGCCCCCCGGGCGTTTGCCGACGCCTGGCAACACGCCCACCCCGGCGTCGCGCAGCCGCACACGATGGCCGTGCACGACCGGACCTACCCGCCCAACGCCTGCGACCTCATCTTCATGACACCCGACCTGCTGCCGCGCCTGCGCGCGATCGACATCGACCTCCAGACCCAGGCCTCCGATCACCAGCCGGTGTGGCTGGAGCTGCAATGAGCACCACCCCCGACGAGCCGACCGGCTGCGACGTCTGCATCGTCGGCGGCGGCATCAACGGGGCTGGCATCGCCCGCGACCTGGCCGGCCGCGGTGCGAAAGTGCTGCTGTGCGAGCAGGACGACCTCGCCGCGCACACCTCGTCGCAGTCGACCAAGCTGATCCACGGCGGCTTGCGCTATCTCGAGTACTACGAGTTCGCCCTGGTGCGCAAGGCGCTCGCCGAACGCGAGGTGCTGCTGAAAAGCGCGCCGCACATCATCTCGCCGTTGCGCTTCGTGATGCCGCACGACCCGGGCATGCGGCCGGCCTGGATGATCCGCTCCGGTCTCTTTCTCTACGACCACCTGGCGCGGCGCGAGCTGCTGCCCGGCTCGCGCATGCTCGACCTGCGCCGGCACCCGGCCGGCGCGCCGCTCAAAACCCGCTACACGCGCGGCTTCGCCTACTCCGACGGCTGGGTCGACGACGCACGACTGGTGGTGCTCAACGCGATCGCTGCGCGCGAACTCGGCGCCACGGTGCTGACGCGCTGGCGCTGCGTCGATGCGCGCCGCGGTGCAAGCGACTGGCGCGTGCGACTGCGCAGTGCGGCAGGGGCCGAGCGCGAAGTGCGCGCGCGTGCGCTGGTCAACGCCGCCGGGCCATGGGCCGCGCAATTCCTGCATCAGCAGGCCCATGCCGAGCACGTGCGCTCGCTGCGCCTCGTCAAGGGCAGCCACATCGTCGTCGCCAAGCTGTTCGATCACGACGACGCGTACATCTTCCAGAACCCCGACCGGCGCATCATCTTCGCCATTCCCTACCAGCACGATTTCACCTTGATCGGCACCACCGACGTCGAGCACAAGGGGCCGATCGGCGTCGCGCAGATCGACGCCGGCGAGATCAGCTATCTGTGCGAGCAGGCCAGCCACTACTTCGCGCGGCCGGTGACGCCGCAGCAGGTCGTCTGGACCTACTCGGGCGTGCGGCCGCTGCTCGACGACGAATCCAACGATCCGTCGGCGGTGACCCGCGACTACCGGCTCGAGCTCGACACCGCACAGGCGCCGCTGCTCTCGGTCTGGGGCGGCAAGCTCACGACCTTTCGCAAGCTTGCCGAAGAGGCCGGCGACCGGCTCGGGCCGTCACTCGGACTCGCGCGCGGCGCCTGGACCGCACACGCCTGGCTGCCGGGCGGTGACCTGGGCGGTGCCTCGGACGGCACGGGTGCGCGGCCGGGCCAGGCGCAGCGCCGCTCGGGTCGCGCGATCCTCGGCGCCTTCGAGCGCTTCGTCGAGGCCCTGCAGCGGCGCCGCCCGGAGCTGCCGGCGGCGTTGTGCCGGCGGCTCGCGCACGCCTACGGTTCACGCGTGGATCTCGTGCTCGGCGATGCGCCCCTCGCGACGGCGGTGGCACCTGGCTTGTTCGAGGCCGAGCTGCATTACCTGCGCGAACACGAATGGGCCTGCAGCGCCGAGGATGTGCTGTGGCGGCGCAGCAAGCTCGGGCTGCACTACGGCGAGGCCGAGCGCAGTGCCGTCGCCGCCTGGTGCGAGCGGCACTGGGGACCGGCAGCGACAGTGGCGGCTTGAGACGCGAGCGGCGGTATGGGCGCGAGCGGCATCGGGCGCGGCGAACTCCGCCGGTCGGGAAAGCGCGATGGGCGGTGGCCGATCCGGTGTCGAGGCAAGCCGCCGAACGCCGCCCCGTACCCGGCTGCCGCCAGGCGCCACTGTCGGCCGAAGGTCAGATCAGCAAGGGCGCATCCGGCAGCTCGTTGGCCCGCGTGCCGGCGCCGGGGAAGTGTTGCACCAGCAACGCGTCGACCGCATCGATCGCCTGGTTCAGCCCGTCCTCGAAACGCTCGCCGTGGAACGCCGCACGCATCGTCTGCATGATGGCATGCCACTGCGCGGCATCGACCTGGCGATCCAGCCCGCGATCGGCGACGATCTCGATCGCATGCTCGGCCAGCAGCAGGTAGATCAGCACGCCGTTGTTGTACTCGGTATCCCAGACGCGCAGCTTGCCGAACAAGGTCAGCGCGCGTTCGCGCGCGCCGGCCTGGCGCCGCAGGTAGCTGAACGGCAAGCCGGCCTCGATGCAGACGCGGATCTGCCCGCTGTGGCGGCGCTCGCTCGCGGCAACCCGCGCCTCGATGCGCTGCAGCGCCGCCGAGCCCAGCGCGCGCCGCGCGTCGTGTTCGTCGAACCAGCGATGGCGCAGCAGGCGCAGCCAGCGGTTGCCCATCACCAGCTGCCCGACGCGCCGCCGCCGCCGAAGTTGCCGCCACCGCCCGAGCTGAAGCCACCGCCCCCACCGCCGAAGCCGCCACGGCCGAACCCGCCACCGCCGCCCCAGATGATCGGGCCGCCCGGCCCACCCGGCCCACCGCCACGGCCGCCGACACCCATGATGGCCACCAGCAGCAGCGCCAGCAGGCCCGCGCCGGCGCCGATCAGCAGGCTCGCCGTGAGAAACCAGCCGAGCGCGCCGACCGCACCGCCGACCAGCACCGATCCGAGCTTGCGGCCGAACATCGAGGTCAGCACCGCGCCGAGCACCGGCACCGCGACGAACAGGAAGATCGCGATGTCCTGCAGGCCGAAGCCGCTCGGGCGCGGGCGTGCATCGGCATGGCCTGGCTCGGGCAGGCCTTCGCCGCCGATTCGCGACGACGATCAGCAGGCCATCGCCGACATCGTGGCGGCCGATCTTCCAGGCGTCGCCGACCCGCTGCGTGTAGGAGGCGATGTCCTCGGGCTGCGTTGTCGGCACGAGCAGCACGACGATCTGCGAGCCGCGCTGCGCCTCGATCGCGGCCAGCTTGGCCGTGAGCGCCTGCTGCTGGGCTGCGCTCAAGGTGCCGGTCTGGTCGATGACCTGGCCCGTCAACGGCGGCACCGGCACCAGGCCTTGGGCAGCTGCGCCGGTGGCCAGGCCGAGCGCGAGCACGAGCCAGATCACGCCCGATCGGCAAATGCGCGCGACGCTCGGCACGGCAGCCGTCATCCCCGCGCGGGCAGCGACCCAGAGCCCGGGTGGACTCCCGCCTGCGCTGGAATGCCGATCCAGGCGAAACGTCACTTCGATGCCGGCTTGTCGAAGTTCACCGGCGGCGGCACCGCGATCTGCGCCTCGTTCTGCACCGTGAACGTGGGCTTGACGGTGTAGCCGAAGACCATCGCGGTGAGATTGTTCGGGAAGCTGCGGATCGCGACGTTGTAGTCGGCCACCGTCTTGATGTAGCGGTTGCGCGCGACGGTGATGCGGTTCTCGGTGCCTTCGAGCTGCACGCGCAGGTCCTGGAAGGCCGAGTTGGTGCGCAGGGTCGGATACTGCTCCGCGACCACCATCAAGCGGCTCAGCGCACCGGTGAGCTGGCCCTGGGCCTGCTGGAATTTCTCGAACGCCGCCGGGTCGTTGATCAGCTCGGGCGTGGCGTTGATGCTGGTGGCGCGCGCGCGCGCCTCGATCACCTTGGTCAAGGTGTCCTGCTCGAACGCCGCCTCGCCCTTGACGCTGGCGACGATGTTGGGGATCAGGTCGGCGCGGCGCTGGTACTGGTTCAGCACCTCGGACCACGCCGCCTTGACCTGCTCGTCGAGCGACTGGAAGGTGTTGTAGCCGCAGCCGCTCAGGCTCAGCGTGATCAAGACGAGCCAGACGGCCCGGAAGCGGCGTGCGGTGACATGTGTGTTCGGCATCGAGGTTCCCGGTGTTGCGAGTCAGCGGGATCGTACCGCGGCGGCATGGCGGCGGCGCGGCCGGCGGCGCGAGCGGCCCGGCGGTGCGCCCTCGGTCTGGCAGCGCTCCGTCCCGCATCGGCGCGTCATCGAAGCAGCGGGGCCGCGGCTTGGCGCGAATCGCGCGTTCGTCGGCTTGCGGCGGCTCGAGATCGCGAAACTGGCTCGCGAGCAGGCTCTCGGGCATGAAGTGGCCGTGGCGCGCGCGCAGGCGGCTGTCGATCAGCTCGCGGTCACCTTCGAGATAGACGAAGACCAGCTGCGGGTCGGCGGCACGCAGCGCGTCGCGGTAGCGGCGCTTCAGCGCCGAGCAGCTGAGCACCACGGTCTCGCTGCGGGCGCGCGCCTCGCGCAAGCGCTCGGCCATTGCGGCGAGCCAGCCGGCGCGGTCGTCGTCGTCGAGCGGGTGGCCCGACGACATCTTCGCGATGTTGGCTGGCGGGTGGAAGTCATCGCCCTCCAGAAAGGTCGCATCGAGTGCTGCGGCGAGCGGTCTGCCGACGCTGCTCTTGCCGGAACCCGACACCCCCATCACCACCAGGTTGCTGCGCATCATCGTGTTCACTCGGCCGGCAGGAAACCCTCGACCGAAAGGTAGCGTTCGCCCGAGTCGTAGTTGAAGCCGAGCACCGTGCTGCCGGCCGGCAACTCGGGCAGCTTCTGCGCGATGGCCGCCAAGGCGGCACCGGACGAGATGCCGACCAGGAGCCCTTCCTCGCGCGCCGCGCGCCGCGCCATCTCGCGCGCCGCCTCGCCGTCGACCTGGATCACGCCGTCGAGCCACTGCATGTGCAGATTCGCCGGGATGAAGCCGGCGCCCAGCCCCTGGATCGGATGCGGCCCGGGCTTGCCGCCGCTGATCACGGGCGAGGCCGCCGGTTCGACTGCATAGACCTTGAGCCGCGGCCACATCGGCTTCAAGACCTGGGCGCAGCCGGTGATGTGGCCGCCGGTGCCGACGCCGGTGATCAGCACGTCGATGCCGCTCGGGAAATCGGCGGCAATCTCCGCAGCGGTCGTGCGCGCGTGCACGTCGACGTTCGCGGGGTTGTCGAACTGCTGCGGCATCCAGCCGTCGGGCGTCTCGGCAAGCAGTTCCCGGGCACGGGCAATCGAGCCGTTCATGCCCTGCTCGCGCGGTGTCAGCACGACCGTTGCGCCATAGGCGCGCATCAAGCGACGGCGCTCGATGCTCATGCTGTCGGGCATCACCAGGACGACGCGGTAACCCTTGACCGCGCCGACCATCGCCAGCGCGATGCCGGTGTTGCCGGAGGTCGGCTCGATGATCGTGCCGCCCGGCTTCAGCAGCCCCGCGGCCTCGGCCGCCTCCACCATCGCGAGCGCAATGCGATCCTTCAGCGAGCCGGCCGGATTTGCGCGCTCACCCTTGATGTAGACGGTGTGGTCGGCGCCGAACAGCCGGTTGATGCGGATGTGCGGCGTGTTGCCGATGGTCTGCAGGACACTGCTGGCGAGCATGGCATGGATCTCCCGGCGAGCATTATCCGCCGACCAGCCCGGACGGCAGCGTCCGCCAGGCGTGCCCGGCCGAGCTGCGGCGGTTTGCGACAATCCGCCGATGCCCACGGCCTTGCAAAACGATACCTTCCTGCGCGCCTGTCTGTCGCAGCCGACCGACTACACGCCGCTGTGGCTGATGCGCCAGGCCGGCCGCTACCTGCCCGAGTACCGCGCGACGCGTGCCCGCGCCGGCAGCTTCATGGGGCTGGCTGCCAACCCCGACTACGCCACCGAGGTCACCTTGCAGCCGCTCGAGCGCTATGCCCTGGACGCGGCGATCCTCTTCAGCGACATCCTGACCGTGCCCGACGCGATGGGGCTGGGCCTCAGCTTCGAGACCGGCGAAGGGCCGCGCTTTGCGCGCCCGCTGCGCGACGAGGCCGATGTCGGCCGGCTCGTGGTGCCCGACATGGAACTGCTGCGCTACGTCTTCGACGCCGTGGCATCGGTGCGCCGCGCGCTGGCCGGCCGGGTACCGCTGATCGGCTTTGCCGGCAGTCCGTGGACCTTGGCCTGCTACATGGTCGAAGGCGCGGGCTCGAGAGACTATCGCCAGATCAAGACGATGCTCTACCGCCGCCCGGATCTGCTGCACCGCATCCTCGAAGTCAATGCCGATGCGGTCGCGCGCTACCTCAACCTGCAGATCGAAGCCGGCGCGCAGGCCGTGATGATCTTCGACAGCTGGGGCGGAGTGCTGGCCGACGGCGCTTTCCAGACCTTCAGTCTCGCCTACACACGACGCGTGCTGCAGCAACTGCAGCGCGAGCAAGAGGGCCGGCGCGTGCCGCAAATCGTCTTCACCAAGGGCGGCGGACTCTGGCTCGCAGACATCGCCGAACTGCGCCCGGACGTCGTCGGCCTCGACTGGAGCGTGAACCTCGCGGCGGCGCGCCGGCAACTCGGCACCGGCATCGCACTGCAGGGCAATCTCGATCCGAACGTGCTGTTCGCGCAGCCGGCCCAGATCGAGGCCGAGGTCGCGCGCGTGCTGCAGAGCCTGCAGCCAGGCGCCCTGGACGGCCACGTCTTCAACCTCGGCCACGGCATCAGCCAGCACACGCCGCCCGAGCATGTCGACGTCCTGGTCGACGCCGTGCATGCGCAGTCGCGCGCGCTGCGCGCGGCTGCGCGGTGAGCTGATTCGGCGCTTGCAAGCGATTTATTTGAGGCTGATCAGCCACGCAAGGCTTGACTTATCCCCAAAAGCACTTGTAAGACAAGACGCCGGTCCAAGTGCTGCGGTGCATCATGACGTTCCGGCCGGGCCGCGCTAAGTCGTTGATTTTGATAGGGTGGAGAAGTTGCTGCGAAAGCGGGCACGGCAACGCAAGGCCATGTCCGCCGGGCATTTGCGAGCTTCACAGAGCGGTTCTCCACAAAGTTATCCACAGACTTGGTGGAGAGTCGGAAAAGCTGTTGAAAAACGCCGACTTAGCACGACACGTTGAAGAAATTATGAAGTTCGGGCGGTAACTGCGACGGATGACGGATTCGACGACCGTGGCGGTCGCGGTGGAGGCGCCGCAGCACACCGGCTTGACCCAACCGCTCGACTACCTCAGTGAGCGGCCGCTTGCGCCGGGCACATTGGTGCGAGTCCCTCTCGGCCGCCGCGATGTCGCTGGGCTGGTGTGGCCGGCGAGCGGCGTGCCGCCGGCCGGCACGGCGCTGCGACCGCTGCGGCAAGTGCTCGACGCATTGCCGCCGCTCGGACCGGCGTGGTGTGCCCTGGTGCAGTTCACGGCGCTGTATTACCAGCGCAATATCGGCGAGGTGGCCCTCGCCGTGTTGCCGTCCGAGCTGCGCAAGCTCGACAACGAACAACTCGCCAACCGCATCGCCAAATTGCAGCGAACGCTGCAGCAGCCGCCAACACCGCTTGCAGCCGAACCCTTGCCCGAGCCGAGCGCAGAGCAGGCCGAAGTCCTCGAACGGCTCGCCGCATTGGCCGGCCCCGAAACCGTGCTGCTGCATGGCACCACCGGCAGCGGCAAGACGGAGGTGTACCTGCGCGCGGCAGCGACGGCCCTCGACGCCGGGCGCCAGGTGCTGGTGCTGGTGCCCGAGATCAACCTGACACCGCAACTCGAGGCGCGCCTGGCCGCGCGCTTTGCCGGCCGCCGCATGGTCTCGCTGCACAGCGCACTGACGCCGGCACAGCGCCTGCGCAGCTGGCTTGCGGCTCACTTGGGGCTGGCCGACCTGGTGCTGGGCACCCGGCTGGCGGTGTTTGCTTCGATGCCCCGGCTCGGGCTGATCGTCGTCGACGAGGAACACGACCCTTCATACAAGCAGCAAGAAGGTGCACGCTATTCGGCGCGCGACCTCGCGGTCTACCGCGGCCGCCAGGAAGCGGTCACGGTCCTGCTCGGCTCGGCCACACCATCGCTCGAGAGCTGGCAGCGCGCGCGCCAGGGCCACTATCGACGGCTCGCGCTGCCTTCGCGCATCGGCGGCGGCGCGCTGCCGACGGTGCGCCTGGTCGACATGAATCGGATGCCGCGCGGCCAGGGCAACGCGCTGTCGCCGCCGCTGGTCGAGGCCTTGCAGCAGCGGCTCGAGCGCGGCGAGCAAAGCCTCGTCTTCCTGAACCGGCGCGGCTATGCGCCGGTGCTGCATTGCGCCGACTGCGGCTGGAAGAGCGGCTGCCCGAACTGCAGCGCCTGGCGCGTCTTCCACAAGCTCGACCGCAGCTTGCGCTGCCACCATTGCGGACTTGCCGAGCGCGTGCCCCGGGCCTGCCCCGAATGCGGCAACCTCGACATCGCGCCGCTCGGCCGCGGTACCGAGCGCCTCGAGGAGCAGCTTGCTGCGCTGCTGCAGCGCAGCGACGGCGCGCCGGCGCGCATCGCACGCATCGATGCCGACAGCACGCGGCGCAAGGGCGCCCTCGAAGCGCAGCTCGGCGCCATCCACGCCGGCGCTGTCGATGTGCTGGTCGGCACGCAGATGGTGACCAAGGGTCACGACTTCCGGCACATCACGCTCGTTGCCGCGGTCGATCCCGATGTGTCGCTCTTCAGCAGCGACTTTCGCGCACCCGAGCGGCTGTTCGCGCTGCTGCTGCAGGCGGCCGGACGCGCCGGGCGCGACGCCGGGCAGGCCGCGCGCAGCGAGATGTGGGTGCAGACCTGGCACCCGCAGCACGCGCTCTACCAGGCGCTCGGCCGCCACGACTTCGACGCCTTCGCCGAAAGCCAGTTGAAGGAACGCGAGATGGCCGGGCTGCCGCCCTACTCGCATCTGGCGATGCTGCGCGCCGAGGCGCGCACGCCCGAAGCGGCACGCGGCTTCCTGCAGGCTGCCGCCGCACTCGCCGCGACCTTGCCCGGTGCCGACGCGGTGATGCTGTACCCGCCGGTGCCCTTGGTCATTGCCCGGGTTGCCAAGGTCGAGCGCATGCAGATGCTGGTCGAAGCGGCGTCGCGCATGGCGCTGCAGCGACTGCTCGCGCTGTGGCTGCCGGCGCTGCACGAGATGCGCCGCGCCGGCGAGCAACGCATCCTGCGCTGGGCCGTCGACGTCGATCCGTTGTCGATCTGAGGGGTTGTTCGACGCGGGAGCCGGGCGCAAGCGACCCGCAGCAGCGTGTCGATGGCCGGCTCAGCGTGGCCGCTGCGATGGGCGCTTCGCAACCGGTGCCACCGGCCGCCCGATATCCGCCAGCAGCAAGGTCGCGCGCACCAGGCCCTCGACCGCTTCGCTCAGGTCGGCTGGCGGCTCGAGCGTCTCGATCTCGGCCAGCAGTTCGTCGGCATCTTCGAGGTCGTCGGGTGCCAGATGACGGTAGAGCAGCGCCAGCGGCTCGGTCAGCGCCTCCGCCTGCGCGTCCAGCAGCGCCGGAAACAGCTCCAGCGCCGTCGCGAAGCCGGCGACCCACGGGTAGACGGCGTCGGCCTCCGGCGGCATTGCGCCGTCCGCAGCATCGTCGACCATGGCGTCGCCGTTCGCGCCGGCATCGTCCGGCCCAGGCGGCGGCGTCTCGCCGGGATCCTCGTCGAGCTCGAAGACCCACGGATCGAACCAGCGGCGTCCGCCGATCGCCGCATCGAGTTCCGCGTGGCGGCGGCCGACGAGGGCGTGCAGGCGGGTTGTGTCGAAGCCGGGCGGCAACGCCCGGCCCTCGACATCGGTCACGTACGGCAGCCAGCGGCTCGGCGCGAGCATCTGCGGCTGTACCAGCACGCCGCAGAGATAGCCGTCGAGCATGCTGACGTCGAGCGGCTCGAGCGGTGCCGGCACGCGGTCGAGCAAGACCTGCAGTTCGTCGAGTTCGCGCGGGCTCAAGCGCGGCGCGGTGGCCGGGCGTTGCGCGGCCGGCATCGCCTTGCGGCGATGTGAAGGCGAAGGGTGATCGGTGGCCATCCGGAGATTGTCGCGCTGCCCGCACGCTGGTCGCCGGCTTGCGCAGCAAGCGGTAGCGGGCGCCGCCGGCCTCACGCCAGCAACATCTGCGTACAGCGAAACAGCGCGAGCTTGCGCCCGCTCGGCCCGTAGACCGTTGCCGACCACACCTGCGTCGTCCGGCCCATGTGCTCGGCGACGCACTCGGTCCGGATCACACCTTCCTTCACGGTGCTGAGAAAGTTGCTCTTCAGCTCGATCGTCGTGAAATTTCCAACACCTTCGGGCAGATGCGCCATGCAGGCGTAGCCGGCAGCGGTGTCGGCCAGCAGGATCACGCTGGCTGCATGCAGATAGCCGTTGGGCGCACACATCCACGGCTGCACCTCGAGCTCGGCGCAGAGCCGGCCCTCGACGAGTTCGGTGACACGCAGGCCGTAGCGGCCGGGCAGCATGCCGACCTGACGCTGATGGAGGCGCTCTATCGAGGCGTCGGCGCGCAGCATCTTGTCCTCCTGAAAATCCGCAGCATAGCGGCCGCACGGTGCGCGGCTCGAGCTTCAGTGCCGGCGTGCGGGCAAGGAGCGCCCGAAGCCACGCGGCGGCACGATGAACCAGCTCACCAGCACCAGCAGGCCGAAGGCGCTGTAGAGCACAGTGAAGACCCACGCCGGCGCACTCCAGAACAGGGCCGCGTGAAGCCAGTGCTCGATGAAGCTGCCGCGGTAGATGGCCGCGCCGGCCCGCTCGCGCAGCGCCATCTCCCAGGTCGTCAGCGGGCACCCGATACCGAGCCAGGCCTCGGCCACGACGACACCGATGGCCAGCAGGTGCAGCAGCCGCCACGCCGGACTGCGCACCCAGTGCCAGCGGCGCCAGCCGCCGGCCAGCACCAGCAGCAGCCCCAGCACGACGAACAGCACCACGGCGACGTGCAGCAGCAGCAGCGCATCGGCCAGTGCGCGGTAGATCAACGGCGTGGGCACTCCGGTCGCCTCCAAGAGCTCATGATCTCCGACATCTCCAACATATCCCGCATTTCCGCATCGCCCGCATCGGCATCTCCCGCATCTCCCGCATCTCCCGCATCTCCCGCATGTCCCGCATCGACTCGCAGCCGGCATTGCCATCGCACGGGGCGGGCACTGCCCAACCCCCGAGCAGGCGAGGATTAAACGGCGTCGGCGCGCGCGGTGGACAATGGTTCATGACACCGTCGGCGGCCGCATCCGTGGCCGGCATCGGCTGAGCATTCAGTCAACGCAAGTCAACGCAATCGAGGAAACAGCCATGGCCGCCGCCTTCACCGACACCGCCGAGGTCAGTCACTTCATCGCCGGGCAGCGGTCCGGCGGCAACAGCGCGCGGCGCCGGCCGATCTACAACCCGTCGACCGGCGCCGTGGCACGCCAGCTCGTGCTCGGCGCGACACAAGACGTCGACGCCGCGGTCGCTGCCGCCAAGGCCGCCTTCCCGGCCTGGGGCGACACCGCGCCGATCCGACGCGCGCGCGTGCTGCAGCGCTTTCTCGAACTGCTGCTGCAGCACCGCGACGAGCTCGCCGCGATGATCACCGCCGAACACGGCAAGGTCTTCAGCGACGCGCAGGGTGAGGTGACACGGGGCATCGAGGTCGTCGAATTCGCCTGCGGCATCCCGCAACTGCTCAAGGGCGACTACACCGACCAGATCGGCACCGGCATCGACAACTGGACCTGGCGCCAGCCGCTGGGCGTCGTCGCCGGCATCACGCCGTTCAATTTCCCGGTGATGGTGCCGATGTGGATGTATCCGGTGGCGATCGCCTGCGGCAATTGCTTCATCCTCAAGCCGAGCGAACGCGACCCGTCGCCGTCCTTGCGCATGGCCGAGCTGCTGAAGGAAGCCGGCCTGCCCGACGGCGTCTTCAATGTCGTGCAGGGCGACAAGGTCGTCGTCGACGCCTTGCTCGCGCACCCCGATGTCGCGGCCGTCAGCTTCGTCGGCTCGACGCCGATTGCGCGCCACATCTACGAGACCGGCGCGCGCTTCGGCAAGCGCGTACAGGCGCTCGGGGGCGCCAAGAACCACATGGTCGTGATGCCCGACGCCGATCTCGACCAGGCGGTCGACGCGCTGGTCGGCGCGGCCTACGGCTCGGCCGGCGAGCGCTGCATGGCAATCAGCGTCGCGGTCCTGGTCGGCAGCGTCGCCGACCGCATCGTGCCGCGGCTGGTCGAGCGCGCCCGCGCGCTGAAGGTCAGGAACGGCATGGAGGCGGACGCCGAGATGGGGCCGCTCGTCACGCGCCAGGCGCTCGACCGGGTCGAGGGCTACATCGCCAGCGGCATCGAAGAAGGCGCGACCCTGGCCGCCGACGGCCGCGGCCTGAAGGTCGCGGGCCACGAGGAGGGCTTCTTCACCGGTGGCACCTTGTTCGACCACGTCACGCCCGAGATGAAGATTTACCGCGAGGAAATCTTCGGCCCCGTGCTCTCGGTCGTCCGCGTGCCCGACTTCGCCGCGGCGCTCGCGCTCGTCAACGCCAACCCCTACGCCAACGGCGTCGCCTGCTTCACGCGCGACGGCCACATCGCGCGTGAATTCGCGCGCCGCATCGAAGTCGGCATGGTCGGCATCAACGTGCCGATTCCGGTACCGATGGCCTGGCACGGATTCGGCGGCTGGAAGGCGAGCCTGTTCGGCGACATGCACGCCTATGGCGAAGAGGGCGTGCGCTTCTACACGCGGCAGAAATCGGTGATGCAGCGCTGGCCCGAAAGCACGCCCCAGGGGGCGGAATTCGCGATGCCGACGGCGAAGTAGCCCCGCGCCGGCCCACCTCGCAAACCGCTGCAGCCTGCCACGGCGGGGCCCACCCGCGTCGCCACGGTGTCGCTGCAGCTTCGCCGTCTACCAGCGCCAGTTCACCGTCTGCGCAGCGTGACCCACCTTGATCTGCTTTTGCTCGGTGCGACCCGAGTAGATCGCGTTCACCGTGTAGTCGCCCGGCGGGAGCTTGAGCATCAGGATGGGGCCGACACTGGGGAGCGCGAGCAACTGGCCGCGATCGTCGCCGACCGTGACGGTGTCGGCAACGAAATACTCGCCGCCCCGCGTGCTGAAGACCAGCCGCAACGGGAATTCGGGCTGCAACGCCTGCAGCGCCGCGCGGCTTTCCTCGCCGATGCCGCCGTTGACGTATTCGATCCCGCCGGCGCGTTGCACCTTCGGCGCACCAGCGGCAGTGGCACTTGCACCGGGTGGCGCCGTCGCAGGCAATGGGCTCGATGGCAATGCCGGCGCGTGTTGCGCCATCGCCGGGCCGCAGACGAGCGCGCCGGCCAGCAGCAGGACCTGCGGGGTGGATGGCTTCATGGCATGTCTCCGCACGAGAGGTTTGAGCTCAGATCTTCTCGGTCTCGCCCGCCTTGGGCTGCCACTTCATCAGCCGCTTCTCGAGCTTGCCGACGGCGGCGTCGAGCACCAGGGCGAAAACAGTCAGCACCAGGATCCCGGCCATCACGGTGTTGATGTCGAACGAGCCTTCGGCTTGCAGGATCAGGTAGCCGACACCGCGCGCCGAGCCGAGGTATTCGCCGACCACCGCGCCGACGAAGGCCAGACCCACGCTGGTGTGCAGCGAGCTGAAGACCCAGCTCGTGGCGCTCGGCAGGTAGACGTGGCGCAGCAACTGGCGCGGGCTCGCGCCGAGCATGCGCACGTTGGCGAGCACCACCGGGCTCACCTCCTTGACGCCCTGGTAGACGTTGAAGAAGACGATGAAGAAGACCAAGGTCACGCCCAGCGCCACCTTGCTCGCGATGCCCAGGCCGAACCAGACCGAGAAAATCGGCGCGAGGATGACGCGCGGCATGCTGTTCATCGCCTTGATGTAGGGGTCGGCAAGCGCCGCGGCGAGCGGGCTCAGCGCCAGCCACAAGCCGCAGACCAGACCGAGCGCGGTGCCGATCACGAACGCCAGCACCGTCTCGACCAAGGTCACCCAGAGGTGCTCGTAGATGTCGGCGTTGCCGATGAACCATGCCCAGATGCGGCCGAAGATCTTCAGCGGCTCGCCGAAGAAAAACGCCGCCTGCTGGTCGTTCTCGAACACGAAGGGCGGGATCAGCCCCGGCTTGGTCAGCACATACCAGATGACGAAGATCAGCACCAGCAGCATGAGCTGCCAGGCGCGCAGGTTCCGCTGGCTCGGACGAATCAGGTTCCACATGGTCGGCAGGTCTCGATCAGGCGGCGAGCTGCTGGCGGTAACCCTTCAGCACCTCTTCGCGCAGCACCGCCCAGATCGCCTGGTGCAGTTCGACGAAACGCGCGGTCGTGCGCACCTCGGCGACGTCGCGTGGTCGTGCCAGGTCGATCGTGAATTCACCGATCGGATGCGAGGCGGGACCGGCCGAGAGCACGACGACACGGTCGCTCAGCGCGATCGCCTCGTCGAGGTCGTGGGTGATGAAGAGCACGGCCTTGCGGGCCTGGCCGCTGCGCCCGGCCCAGAGCTCGAGCAGCTCGTTTTCCATCAGCTGGCGCGTCTGGATGTCGAGTGCCGAGAACGGCTCGTCCATCAGGATGATGTCGGGATCGAGCACCAGCGTCTGCGCCAGACTGACGCGCTTTCGCATGCCGCCCGAGAGCTGGTGCGGGTAGCGGTCGCCGAAGCCGTGCAAGCCGACGCGCTTGAGCCACTCGTCGGCTTGTGCAGCCGCATCGCGCACCCCGCGGAACTCGAGCCCGGCCATGACGTTCTGCGCCGCGGTGCGCCACGGCATCAGCGACTCGGACTGGAACATGTAGCCGGCGCGCCGGTTGATGCCGACGAGCTCCTCGCCGAAGACGCGCACGCTGCCGTTGCTGGGGTTGAGCAGCCCGGCGCCGACATTGAGCAGGGTGCTCTTGCCGCAGCCGGTCGGCCCGACCACCGATACGAATTCGCCGGCGCCCACCGTCAACGTGACGTCGCGCACCGCCGTGTAGCGCTGGCTCGGGTCGTCCTTGGAGACGAAGGTGCACGCGACATCGGCCAGCGCCAGCGCCGGGACGGCGTTCGCGCCGGCCGCGCCGGCGGGGCTCGATGCCATGCTCAAGCCTGCGGGTATTTGGCGTTGGCCTTGCGCACGAAGTCATTCGTGTAGAGCGCCTTCAGGTCGACCTTGGCGGCGGCAACCGAGGGTTCGATGCTGGCAAGAGCGCGCCGTGCCGTCTCGGGCCCGGCCTCGGGGATCATGCCGTTGGGCGAGAGCGCGCCCTTGGCGGCGAGAAAGGCCTCGATGTAGACGGCGCGGTCGCCAAGCAGATAGCTCTCGGGCACCGCCTTGACGATGTCCGACGGCCCGGCCTTCTGCACCCACTTGTCGGCGCGCACGATCGCGTTGGCGAGCGCCTGCGCGGTCGCCGGGTTCTTGTCGATGAAGCTTTGCGGGGCATAGAGGCACGCCGCCGGCATCGGGCCGCCGAAGACCTTCTCGGCCTCGCTCATGTTGCGCGTGTCGGAGATGATCTTCAGGTCGCCCGAACGCTGCAGCAAGGTGATGACCGGGTCGAGGTTGCTGATCGCGTCGATCTGCCCCGAGCGCATCGCGGCGATCGCGCCGTTGCCGGCACCGACCCCGACGATCGAGACATCGCTGGGCTTGAGGCCGGCCTTGCCGATGACGAAGTTGGCAACGATGTTGGTGCTCGAGCCCGGCGCGGTGACGCCGATCTTCTTGCCGCGCAGGTCGGACACGGTCTTGTAGTTCGGCATCGTCTTCGGGTTGATGCCGAGGACGATCTGCGGCGCCTGGCCCATCAGCACGAAGGCGCGCATGCGCTGGCCCTTGATCTGCATGTTGATGGTGTGCTCGAATGCACCCGAGACGACGTCGGCGCTGCCGCCGACGACGGCCTGCAAGGCGCGCGAACCGCCGGCGAAATCGGCAACCGTGACGTCGAGCCCCTCGTCCTTGAAGTAGCCCTGGGTCTCTGCGATCGTCAACGGCAGGTAGTAGAGCAGGTTCTTGCCGCCGACCGCGATCATCAGCTTGGGCTTCTCGAGCGTCTGCGCGAACGACCAGCGGGGCAGGCCGAGGGCTGCTGCGCCACCGATGGCGGTGGTAATCCACGTACGTCGTTGCATGAGCTTTCCTCCTGGGTTGGGCCGCGTGGCGGCAGCACGCAACTTTACCGCGCGACTCGCCGCGACCGCCGCCCGCCGCCCGCCGCCCGCCGCCC
>CAJDUZ010000057.1_pt2 | contig 40834 bp, 40 predicted proteins | sample 7391221 | NCBI WGS metagenome assembly CAJDUZ01 (sample SAMEA7055692, study PRJEB34461) | soil metagenome | biome: terrestrial ecosystem; feature: Peninsula; material: soil | place: Antarctica | collected 2016
GTAGTCCTTGCCGCGATATTCGCGGTTCAGTGCCCGGCCCTCGTCGCTGCCGACGATGCGCACGGTGATCTCGGCCGGACCCTCGAGCGCGGTGCGGACCCAGCGCGCGACCTTGTGGCGCGGCAAGAGCGCGCGGTCTGCGGCGTCGGCAAACTGCAGCGCGAGCCGCAGCGCCGCGCCACGTTCAGTCATGGCGTTGCGCGGCGTCGTAGGCCGCGACGATGCGCGCAACCAGCGGGTGGCGCACGACGTCGGCCGCGGTGAAGTGCGTCGTCGCGACTCCCGGCACGCGCCGCAGCACGCGCTCGGCGTCGATCAAGCCGGAGGTCGAGCCGCGCGGCAGGTCGATCTGGCTCACGTCGCCGGTGACGACCGCGCGGGCGCCAAAGCCCAGCCGTGTCAGGAACATCTTCATCTGCTCGGGCGTCGTGTTCTGCGCCTCGTCCAGGATCACGAACGCGTGGTTCAAGGTGCGCCCGCGCATGAAGGCCAAGGGCGCGATCTCGAGCGTCGCCTTCTCGAAGGCCTTGGCGACCTTCTCGGGGCCCATCAAATCGTAGAGCGCGTCGTAGAGCGGCCGCAGATAGGGGTCCACCTTCTGCGCGAGATCGCCCGGCAGAAAACCGAGCCGCTCGCCGGCCTCGACCGCCGGGCGCGTCAGGATGATGCGCTGCACCGCGCTGCGCTCGAGCGCATCGACCGCGCACGCCACGGCGAGGAAGGTCTTGCCGGTGCCGGCCGGTCCGATGCCGAGCGTCAGGTCGTGTCCGAGGATGTTGCGCAGGTAGTCGAGCTGATTCGGCGTGCGCCCGACCAGGTCGGCGCGACGCGTGCGCAGGCTGATCTCGGGCGCCTCGGGCGCCTCGGACGCTCGCCGACCGCCGTCGGCATCGAGCGCGGCCGCCTCGACCAGCGCCAGCTGCAGCTGTTCGGCCGAGATCGGCCGGCGCGCACGCTGGTAGAGCGACTGCAGCAGCGCCATCGCCCGCTGTGCGGCCTCCTTCGGCCCCTCGACGCGAAAGACCTCGTGACGGTGCGAGATGCGCACGCCAAGTGCCGCCTCGATCGCGCGCAGATGCTCGTCGACGCTGCCGCACAGGTGTGCCAGCCGGACGTTGTCGGGCGGGGTGAAAGCGTGGCGCAGGATCACGGTCGGCATCGGGCTGCGCCGATTGTCGCCGGGAAGACCGGCCGGGTGATCGACGGGAGGCGCCGAAGCGCGCAGCTGCCGTGGCGCGCGTCCGCGCGGCCATCCGGCACAATGGCCGCCGATGCGCACCCGACTCAGCCGTGCCGTTGCCCTCCGCGGTGCTCCGAGCTGGCGCCGGACGCTGTTGCTGTTGTGGCTGCTGTTGTGGCTGCTGACGGTGGCGCTGCCGGCCAGCGCACAGGTCAACCCGGTGCAGGTCATCAGCCGCGCGCTGGCGCTGCCGAGCCCCAGCGGCGCGATGCCGCCGACGCCGCCGGCCCGGGCAGTGGCGCTGCCCGACGACTGGTCGCGCTCGCGCCCCCGCTACCAGGGCAGCGTCTGGTATCGCGCCGGCTTCGACCTGCCGGCCGGCGCCTCGCCCGACATCCTGCGCGCGCTCTACATCGAGCGCGTCTGCAGCAATGTCGAGGTCTATCTCAATGGCCAGCGCATCTACAGCGGCGGCCGGATGCAGGAGCCGGTGACGCGCAACTGCCACTACCCTCAGCTCGTCAGTTTGCCGAGCGCGCTGCTGCGCTTGCGCGGCAACGTGCTCGATCTGCATGTCACCGGGCATGCGCTCGAGCGCGTCGCGTCGCGCGAGTTGGCTGCCGGGCTCTCGGTGCTGCGCGTCGGCCCCGAGTCGGTGCTCGCCGCGGTGCAGGCCAAGCGGCTCTTCTGGAACATCACCTGGGTGCAGATCGTCAGCATCGTGCTGATCGTGCTCGGCTGGGTGATGGTGACGCTCGGCTGGCTCAATCCGCGTGCCGTCTACCTCGGCTACTTCGGTGGCCTGGCGATCGCCTGGGCGCTGTTGTCGCTGCGCGTCTGGTGGCGCGACATGCCGTGGGACAACGGCGTGATGGAATTCCTGTTCTGCAGCGCACTGGCGCCGGTGGTCGCGTTGGCGGTGCAGTTCCTGCTGAGCTATGCCGATCTGCGTTCGCGACTCATCGAGACGGCGCTGGCGGTGCAATGGGTGCTGCTGCCGGCGACCTTGCTGCTGGCCGGAGCCGCCCACCTGTTCCTGGTGTGCGGCATCTGGTACGGCATCTTCACGGCCGAACTGTTTGCGGTGATGGGCCTTTATCTGGTCGTCACCTGGCGGCGCCGGCGCCACGACTTCGGGCCCATGGCGCTGATTCTCGGCAGCGCCGCGCTGCTGGTACTGACCGAGCTTGCCGTGCAAAACGGCGTCATCGCGCTGCCGCGCGTGCCGCTGCTGCCGCTGGCACTGCCGCTGCTGTTCATCGGCGTCGGCTCCAGGCTGCTGCTGGTGTTCGCACGTGCGCTTCAGGTGGCCGAGGCGACGCGCAACAGTCTCGAACTGCGTGTGCGCGAGGCCAGCGCCGAAATCGAACGCAGCTTCGCTCAAATGGCCGAGCTGCGCGTCGAGCGCGTCACCGAGCAGGAGCGCAAACGCATCGCCGCGGACCTGCACGACGACCTTGGCGCCAAGCTGCTGACGATCGTCCACACCAGCGAGAGCGAGCGCATCTCGACCCTGGCGCGCGAGGCGCTCGAGGAGATGCGGCTGTCGGTGCGCGGCCTGTCGGGCAAGCCGATGCGGCTTGCCGATGCGCTCGCCGACTGGCGTGCCGAGACCGTCTCGCGGCTCGGCCAGGCCAACATCGAAGCCGACTGGCGCAACCCGGACGAGGACAGCGACCACCTGCTGCCGGCGCGCGACTTCGTGCAGACGACGCGCATCCTGCGCGAGGCTGTCAGCAACGTCATCAAGCACAGCGGCGCGTCGCACTGCCGCGTGCGCTGCGCGATCAGCGAGCGCCAGTTCGGGCTGACGGTGCAAGACAACGGCCGCGGCATCGCACCCGACGACGACCGCCGGCTCGACCGCGGCCAGGGGATGGCGAGCATGAAACGCCGCGCCAAGCAGATGCAGGGCCAGTGCCTGGTCGAGTCCGGCCCGGGCTATGGAACCGTGATCGCGCTCACGCTTCCGCTGTAGCCACGCACGGCACGAAGGGGGCGTCGCTGATAGCATGAATCGGCCCGCATCTCTGCGCGGGCTGCCCGGAGCTCACATCAACAACATCCTGCTGCTTGAAGACCTGCCCGAGATCCGCGCCTGGCTCAAGGCGCTGGTGCTGCAAGTGTTCCCGAGCGCGCGCCTCTTCGAGGCCGCGCGCGTCCACGACGCGCTCAAGCTCGTCGCGGAAGAGCGCTTCGAGCTGGCGCTGATCGACCTCGGCCTGCCCGACGGCTCGGGGGTCGACGTCGTCGCGGCGCTGCGCGAGGCCCAGCCGGAAGCGCAATCGGTGGTCGTGACGATCCACGACGACGACGACCATCTCTTTCCGGCGCTGCAGGCCGGCGCCTTCGGCTACCTGCTCAAGGAACGCGCGCGCGATCTCATTGCCGAGCAGTTGCAACGCATGAGCCAGGGCGAGCCGCCGCTCTCGCCATCGATTGCCCGGCGCATGATCTCGCACTTCGCGACGCAGACGCAGCCGCAGGAGCGCCCGCAGAACATGCCGCACGTGGCGCTGACCGAGCGCGAGAACGAGGTGCTGCTGCGCGTCGCCAAGGGCTTCACCCTGCCGGAGATCGGCGTGCAGCTCAATCTCTCGCGCCACACGATTGCCGACTACGTCAAGCAGATCTACCGCAAGCTCAATGTCAGCTCGCGCGCTGAAGCCGCGCTCGAGGCGCAGCGCCTGGGCTTGTTCAAGCGCTGAGGCCTGGCGGCCGTCGTCGCCGATAATCGCGCGCCATGATCGGCCGTCTCACTGGCATCCTCGCGGAAAAATCGCCGCCGCAACTGCTCGTCGACGTGCATGGCGTCGGCTACGAGGTCGACGTGCCGATGAGCAGCTTCTACAACCTGCCCGCGCTCGGTGAGCCGGTCACGTTGCTGACGCACTTCGTCGTCCGCGAGGACGCGCAGGTCTTGTTCGGCTTCCTGACGCATGCCGAGCGCGCCACCTTCCGGCTGCTCGTGAAGATCTCGGGCGTCGGCCCGCGCACCGCACTGGCGATTCTGTCGGGACTCAGCGTCGACGAGCTGGCACAGGCGGTGAGCCTGCAACAGAGCGCCCGGCTGGTGAAGGTGCCCGGCATCGGCAAGAAGACCGCCGAGCGGCTGCTGCTGGAGTTGAAGGGCAAGCTTGCCCAGGCCCCGGACGCGGTGGCCGGACCTGCCGCCGCGCACGGACCGCAGGGCGACATCCTGCAGGCACTGCTCGCTCTCGGCTACAACGAGCGCGAGGCGGCTGCCGCCCTGAAGGCGCTGCCGGCCGAGGTCGGTGTCAGCGAGGGCATCAAGCTGGCGCTGCGAACGCTGGCGCGCTAGCGTCCGCCCGCGGGGCCGTCCGCGCGCCCTCGGGCAGCGAACGCAGCGAACCCGGGGCGTTTCAGTGCGGGTGCTGTCCCATCCCGGCCGCGCCTGACTCCTGCGGTTGTTGCACGACGACCTTGACCTCGACCTTGCCGGCGTGCTCGAACTCGAGCGTCATCGGAAAGGTGTCGCCGGGCTTCAACGGCTGCTTCAGCCCCATCAGCATCACATGCAAACCCATGCCGGGTTGCATCGCGACCGGCTTGCGCGGCTCGAGTTCGATCGCCGGCACTTCACGCATCCGCATCACGCCGCTGCCGTCGACGCTCATCGTGTGGAGCTCGGCACGCTCGGCCGCCGGCGTGCTGACACGCAGCAGCCGATCAGGCTGGTCGCCTGTGTTTTCCATCAACTTCAGATAGGCCGAGCCGTTGTTCGAGCCGGCCAGGCTCGGTCGAGCATAGGGATGATCGATCTTCACGTTGCCGACGTGAAAGCCGTGGGCAAAGGCGACAGTGCCGGCACCGAAAAGGACGGCGGCCAGCAGCAGTTTGAGGGACTTGAGGTTCATGGCGAGACTCGTTTGCAGGTGAAGGGGGAGGTGGAGGGGATGCTTCCGGTCGTCGTCGGCAGGCGCTCCTGCTCGGCAAGCGAGGCCGCGCCCCTGCCACTGACGAACACCGCCGCCAAGGTCGCGTCGGGGGTCTGTGCCCAGGCCAGGCTGCCAGCCAGCAGCGCTGCGCACAGCGCAAGCCCGGCCGCAAACCGCGCCGGGAGCGTGAAGGGGTCGAATCGCATCTTGGCGTCCTGCTTGCGGCACGGGGTGCGTGCATGGCCGGCGCCTGTCCTGCACGCCGGCTCGTCGTGGCGCTCGGCATGCAGCCGAACGCCGAAGAACGTCAGGCAGCGCTGGGCGGCCCGCGCGGCGCGGCCGCGAGCCAGGCGAAGTGCGGCGACGGAGCTGGCGCGACGCAGATCGGGCGCTCGGCGCTGGCCGCGAGCGGCTGCAGCGTGGCGATGCGTGGGCCCGGAAGCGCCGTGAAGGCGCCGTGGTGAACGCAAAGCGGGCAGTGCTGCAGCGTGCCGAGCGGTTGATCGCCGGGCACATCGCCGGGCGCATGCGCGGTCGAGCAGATCTCGCCGAACGCCGGCACGGCGGCGTGCGCCAGCAACGGGCCGAACAGCAGTCCGAGCAGCGCGAATAGCGCGACCCAGGCAACACGGCGAAGCTGACGACGAACGAGCGGCACGCGGCGAGTTTAACCAGCGCTCCTTCGATAATGCGGCATGAGCATCCAGACAGACGATTTCGAATCCCGCGGGCCGCGCGTCGCGCGTTCGTCCGACCGCATCGTCAACGCCGCCGCGGCGCCGGCCGGCGAGGAGGCGATCGAGCGCGCGTTACGGCCCAAGGGGCTGGCCGAGTATGTCGGCCAGGCCAAGGCGCGCGAGCAGCTCGAGATCTTCATCGGCGCGGCGCGGCAGCGCCAGGAGGCGCTCGACCATGTGTTGCTGTTCGGCCCGCCCGGGCTCGGCAAGACGACGCTCTCGCACATCATCGCCAACGAGCTCGGTGTGGGCCTGCGCCAGACTTCGGGGCCGGTGCTCGAGAAGCCGAAGGATCTGGCGGCGATCCTGACGGGCCTCGAGCGCAACGATGTGCTCTTCATCGACGAGATCCACCGGCTCAGCCCGATCGTCGAGGAGATCCTCTACCCTGCGCTCGAGGACTACCAGATCGACATCATGATTGGCGAAGGGCCGGCGGCGCGCTCGATCAAGCTCGAACTGCAACCCTTCACCTTGATCGGCGCGACGACGCGCGCCGGCATGCTGACCAACCCGCTGCGCGACCGCTTCGGCATCGTCGCGCGGCTCGAGTTCTACAGCCCGGCCGAACTCGCCCGCATCGTCCAGCGTTCGGCCCGCCTGCTGAAGGTGCCGCTCGACGACGCCGGCGGTCTCGAGATCGCGCGGCGCTCGCGCGGCACGCCCCGCATCGCCAACCGGCTGCTGCGGCGCGTGCGCGACTATGCCGAGGTCAAGGCCAGCGGTGCGATCACCCGGCCGCTCGCCGAGCAGGCGCTGGCCATGCTCGACGTCGACGTCCAGGGACTCGACGTGATGGACAGGAAGCTCCTCGAGGCCGTCGTGCACCGCTTCGATGGCGGCCCGGTCGGCCTCGACAACGTCGCCGCGGCGATCGGCGAGGAATCCGGCACGATCGAGGACGTGATCGAGCCTTACCTGATCCAGCAGGGCTATCTGCAGCGCACGCCGCGCGGCCGTGTCGCGACAGCGGCGGCCTTCCGCCATCTCGGCGTCACGCCGCCGCGCATCGCCGGCAGCCTGTTCGACGCGGACTGACGCACCGGCCGCGACGCCGGCGCGCGCCACGACGCCACGAAGTCAGGTCGCCGAGAGGTAGGCCGTCAGGCCGTCAGATCGTCGGGCCGCGTGACCGGCTGGTCCTCGGCGCGCAGCCGCTTCGATTCGGCGCCGGCGCGGCGCGCCCGGCGGCGCTCCTGCCAGGCGAGCAGCTCGCCGACGAAGCCACGCCGGAACGCGACGACGCAGATGACGAAGATCACGCCGATGATCACCGTGACCCAGGAGCCGACGCGGTCGGAGAGGAAGTTCTGCAGCCCGACGATCGTGAACGCACCCAATACCGGGCCGGCAAAGGTGCCGACGCCGCCGAGCAGGGTCATCAGGATGACCTCGCCCGAGTTCGACCAGTGCGCATCCGACAAGGAGGCAAAGCCCAGCACCACCGTCTTCAGCGAGCCGGCCAGCCCGGCGATTGCCGCCGAAAGGACGAACGCCAGCAGCTTGTAGCGGTTGACGTCGTAGCCGAGCGAGATCGCGCGCGGCTCGTTCTCGCGGATTGCCTTCAGCACCTGGCCGTACGGCGAACGCACGATGCGCACGATCAGCAGGAACACCGCAACGAAGATCGCCAGCACGAACCAGTAGAGCACGCGGTCGTCGGCGAACGAGATCAGCCCGAACAGCTTGCCGCGCGGCACGCCCTGCATGCCGTCTTCACCACCGGTGAAGGGCGCTTGCAGGCAGACGAAATAGATCATCTCGGCCAAGGCGAGCGTGATCATCGCGAAGTAGATGCCCTGGCGACGGATCGCCAGCAGCCCGAAGACCAGACCGATCGCCGCGGCGATCACGGTGCCGCCGATGATGCCCAGCTCGGGCGTCCAGCCGGCGTCGCGCAGCAGCCAGCCGCAGGCATACGCCGCCGAGCCGAAGAAGGCGGCATGGCCGAACGACAGCAGCCCGGTGTAGCCCAGCAGCAGGTTGAAGGCGCAGGCGAAGATCGCGAAGCACAGCGTCTTCATCATGAAGACCGGATAGATGCCGATGAAGGGTGCGGCGACCAGCAGCGCGAACAGCACCAGCCAGGCAATACGGGCGCGGGATTGCGGGACGTTCACGTCAGGCTTCCTTGCCGAACAGCCCGGCCGGGCGGATCACCAGCACGATCGCCATGATGACGAAGACCACGATGTTGGAGGCCTCGGGATAGAAGACCTTGGTCAGCCCTTCGATCACGCCGAGCACGATGCCGGTGATGATCGAGCCGAGGATGGAGCCCATGCCGCCGATGACAACGACGGCGAAGACGACGATGATCAGGTGCGAGCCCATCAGCGGCGTCACCTGGATGATCGGCGCGGCCAGCACGCCGGCAAGCGCGGCCAGCGCAGCACCGCCGCCGAACGTCAGTGTCACCATGCGCGGCACGTTGATGCCGAAGGCCTGCACCAGGGACGGGTTCTCGGTGCCGGCGCGCAGCGATGCGCCCAGCGAGGTCTTCTCGATCACGAACCAGGTGCCGAAACACACCACCATCGACGCGAGCACGACCCAGGCGCGGTAGTTCGGCAGCACCATGAAGCCGAGGTTGGTGGCGCCCGCCAGCAGTCCGGGTGTCGGGTACGACTCGCCCGAGACCCCGAACCAGTAGCGAAACACGCCTTCGGCGATCAGCGCCAGGCCGAAGGTCAACAGGAGTCCGTAGATCGGATCGATGCGATAGAGGTGCTTGAGCAGGCTGCGCTCGATCACCATGCCGAGCGCGCCGACCACCAGCGGCGACAGCACCAGGGCAAACCAGTAATTGATGCCGAACGTCGTCAGGCCGATCCAGGCGACATACGCGCCGATCATGTAGAGCGCGCCGTGCGCGAAGTTGACGATGCCGAGCAGCCCGAAGATCACCGCCAGGCCCAGGCTGAGCATGGCGTAGAACGAGCCGTTGACCAGGCCGAGCAGCAACTGCCCGAGAAAGGCCTGGATCGGGATACCGAAGATGTCCATCGGGAGCGATGCGGGAGCGCCAGGTGGCGCAAGACCCCGCGACGTGCGCCGCGGGGGTCGGTTTCAGCGTGCCGGTCGCGCTACTTCCAGAGCGCGCACTTGCTCTCGGCCTTGGTCGTGAAGGCGTCCTCGCCCTTGATCGTCTCGACCACGTTGTAGTAGTCCCACGGCTCCTTCGACTCGGCCGGCGTCTTCACCTGCAGCAGGAACATGTCGTGGACCATGCGGCCGTCCGGGCGGATGTAGCCGCCGGTCGCGTACATGTCGTTGACCTTGTTGGCGTGCAGCCAGGCCATCACCTTGTCGCCGTCGTCGGTGCCGGTCGCCTTGACGGCCTTCAGGTACTGCGACACGACCGAATAGTCGGCGGCCTGCAGCGACGAGGGCATGCGCTTCATCTTCTCGAAGAAACGCCGTGCCCAGGCGCGCGTGTCGGCGTTGCGGTTCCAGTACCAGCTGTCGGTGGAGTAGAGGCCCTCGGTGGTCTTGAGGCCGAGCGCGTGCACGTCGTTGATGAACATCAGCAGGGCAGCGAGCTTCATCGTCTTGGTGACGCCGAACTCGTTGGCCGCCTTGACCGAGTTGATCAGGTCGCCGCCGGCGTTGGCCAGGCCGAGGATCTGCGCCTTGCTGCCTTGCGCCTGCAGCATGAACGACGAGAAGTCGCTGGCGTTGAGCGGCACGTTGACCGAGCCGAGCACGGTGCCGCCGGCGGCCTTGACGACCTTGGAGGTGTCGTCGCGCAAGGCGTGGCCGAAGGCGTAGTCGGCCGTCAGGAAGAACCAGCTCTTGCCGCCGGCGCGTACCACCGCGCCGCCGGTGCCCTTGGCGAGCGCGACGGTGTCATAGGCGTAGTGCACGGTGTAGGGCGAGCACTGCTCGTTGGTCAGCGCCGAACTGCCGGGGCCCACCGCAAGGAACGGCTTCTTCTTCTCGAGCGCGACCTTGGCCATCGCCAGATTGACGCCGGAGTTGGTGCCGCCGACCAGCATGTCGACGCCCTCGGTATCGAAGTACTGGCGCGCCTTGACGGCGCCGATGTCGGGCTTGTTCTGGTGGTCGGCAAAGACCAGCTCGATCTTCTTGCCGTTGATTTCGCCGCCGGCATCGGCGATCGCCATCTTGATCGCCTCGACGCCGCCCGGACCGTCGATGTCGGCGTAGAGGCTGGCCATGTCGGTGATGAAGCCGATCTTGATCACGTCGCCCGACACCTGGGCCTGCGCCGGCGCAGAGGTGCCGAGCAGCGCGGCCAGGGCCACGCTGCAGGACGCGGAAAGCTTGTTGAGTTTCATCGGGGTCTCCTGTCTATGGATGAGAACGGCTCGGTAAAAGGCGCATGGGCGCGCCGCTAGACGCCCAGGTATTCGTGCAGCTGCGACGCGCGCTCGGCCAACTCGCCTTGCGTGAACTGCTGGATCACGCGGCCATGCTCCATGATCAGGAAGCGGTCGGCGAGCCTGGATGCGAAATGGAAGTTCTGCTCGACCATCACGATCGTGTAGCCCTGCTGGCGCAAGGTTGTGACGACTTCGGCAAGTTTTTGCACGATCACCGGCGCCAGGCCTTCGGAGATCTCGTCGAGCAGCAGCAGCCGTGCGCCGGTGCGCAGAATGCGCGCGACCGCCAGCATCTGCTGTTCGCCACCGGAGAGTCGCGTCCCCTGGCTCGAGGCGCGTGACTCGAGGTTCGGGAACATCGCGTAAATCTGCTCGATCTTCATGCCGCCGGCGGAGAGGGTCGGCGGCAGCATCAGGTTCTCCTCGGCCGAGAGGCTGGCGAAGATGCCGCGCTCCTCCGGGCAGTAGCCCAGGCCGAGACGCGCGATGCGGTGCGTGGCCATGTGGATGGCTTGCGTGCCGTTCACCTTGACCGAGCCCTTGCGGCTGCCGGTGAGCCCCATGATCGCACGCAAGGTGCTGGTGCGACCGGCGCCGTTGCGCCCGAGCAAGGTCACGACCTCGCCTTCGTGGACCTCGAAATTCACGCCGTGCAGCACGTGCGATTCACCGTACCAGGCGTTGAGGTCGCGCACTTCGAGCAGCGGCTGCGCCATCAATGCGCCCCCTGCAGTTCGGTCTGCGCGCTGCCCATGTAGGCCTCGATCACCGCCGGATTCTTCGACACCTCGGCATACGGGCCTTCGGCCAGCATCGCGCCGTGCTGCAACACCGTGATGGTGTCGGCCAGCCGGGCAACGACATTCATGTTGTGCTCGACCATCAGCACGGTGCGATCGGCCGCGACCTTCTTGATCAGCTGACGGATGCGGTCGACGTCTTCCATCCCCATGCCCTGCGTCGGCTCGTCGAGCAGCATCAGGATCGGATCCATCGCGAGGGTCGTCGCCAGTTCGAGCGCGCGCTTGCGGCCGTAGCTGAGCTCGGTCGCCGGCAAGGCCGCGTAGCGCTCGAGGTCGACCGCGCGCAGCAGCTCGAGCGCGCGCGCGTCGAGTACCTGCAGCGAGGCTTCCGAGCGCCAGAAATGAAACGAGGTGCCGAGCTTGCGCTGCAACGCGACACGCACGTTCTCGAGAGCGCTCAGGTGGCCGAACACCGCCGAGATCTGGAACGAGCGCACGACGCCGCGGCGCGCGATGTGCGCCGGCCGGTCACCGGTGACGTCGACGCCGCCGAACAGGATCTGTCCGGAACTCGGTGTCAGGAACTTGGTGAGCAGGTTGAAGCAGGTGGTCTTGCCGGCGCCGTTCGGGCCGATCAGAGCATGGATGGTGCCGCGACGCACGCGCAGGTTGATGTCGTCCACCGCGACGAAGCCCTTGAACTCCTTCGTCAGCGATCGAGTCTCGAGGATGTAGTCGTCACGCATGAAGGTCGGCAGTCTAGCAGCGACAACCCCGCCGCCAGCCACAACCGAAACTGGCGGGAAACCCTTTCAGGGTAATCGCGGAGGCGGGCCGTCGCTGCCATCGGCCTCGTCGAGCGCAATGTCGTCGAGGTGCTGCGTGTCGCTCCAGCCAACCAGTGTGAAGCCGCCGGGTGTGTAGAGCAGCCGGTTGATGCCGGCATTGCCGAGCTGCCAGGTGCGGGGCGCCTGCAGTTCGAGCCGTGTCGCCTCGCGATAGAGGCAGTCGAGCACGCCGCCGTGCGCCACCAGCGCGATCAACTGGCCGGCGTGCGCGGCGGCCAGTCGGCGCGCAGTGGCGACACAGCGGGCGCTGAAGCGGCGCAGACTCTCGCCGCCGGGCGGCGCGAAATCAGGCTCGCGCAGGCGCCAGCGCCGCGCCTGCTCGGGCCAGCGCTGCCGCACCTCGTCGAGGCCGAGCTCGGCCAGGGCCCGCGCCAGCCGCTCGGCCTGCCGGCGGCCGGTGGCGTTGAGCGGCAGGTCGAGCTGGCCCTGCATGCGCGTCTCGACATTCCACGCGGTCTCCCCGTGGCGGATCGCCAGCACGCGCGTCGCCTCGGCCGCGCCGGCGTGCTCAGCGGGCGAGGACAACAGTGGGGACCACGACGCCGACGACCCGAAGGGCGCAGCGTATCGGCGAAAGCAATCGTTTCATGCCTTCAGCAGGCGCGGATTCAAGGTATAGCTGCCCGAATGCGCGGCCTCCGCCAGCACATGCGGATGCATCGCCTGGCGCACCTGTGCGCCGGTGAAGTGGCCGGAGAGCGGCAGCTGCGGCACCGCGAGCGCGTACAGCGTAAAGACGTAGTGGTGCACCAGCGAATCGTTGAACGGCGGAAACGGCCCGTCGTAGCCGAACCAGTTGCCGGCCATCTTCGGGTCGGCGGCGAACCAGCCGGTGTAGTCGTTGAGGCCATGGCGCGCACCCTGCCAGCCCGGCAGGTCGACCTGCGGCCCGCTCTTGCCGTGCGCGGTGATGCCGCGGCTGAATTCGCCTTCGGCAATGCGATTGCGGGCCGTGGGGATGTCGACCAGCACCCAGTGGAAGAAGTCGATCCGTGGCAGGTCGGCCGGCACCTCGCGGTCGGGCTGGTTCACGTCGTCGCCGCGACTCGGCACGTCGAAATCGTGGCAGATCAGCGCGAACGACTGCGTGCCGACGGGCGCATCACTCCAGGCAAGGTGCGGATTGAGATTATCGGAGAAGGTCGCGCCGCCGCTGCCGTCGGGCTTGCCCGCCGCAAAGCGCACCGGGATGCGCTCGCCGTTGACCCAGCTATCGCTCCAGAGCCTCATCGTGTCTCCCGTGTCGCCCGCTCAGATGCCCCAGACGACGTCATGACCTTCGGCCCGCGCCCGCTTCATCATCTCGAGAAACGGCCAGGCGCGCTGGCGCAGGCCGATCTTGTCGTGCTTTGCCGCATCGGTCTCGTCGTCGCTGGCGTCGTGCGCATTTTCCGGGGCTGCCTCGGAGGCCGTGACCGCGTGCTCGACTGCGGCAATCGCCGCGGGCAAGGCCTGCGCCTCGATGATGCCCTGGGGGGCCGGCTTCTTGCCGATGATGCGCAGCATTTGATCGCCAACGCGCTCCATCATGATGAGGTCGGCGCTCGACTTGGACTTGAATCGGTACATCATCTGAGGCTTCGGTGCTGTCAATGAGTCAGGCTTGCGAACAAGCAGGCTTCAATAAATATAGCCGCGGTTGAACGGATACTCGCATTGTGCGCCGCGCATCGGCCCGTCGGCGCCAACGCCGCTCGGCCTGGAGACCAGCATCTGATGCAGCGCGAGCCAGCCTTGCTCGAAACTCATCGCGCAGCCGGCCAGGTAGAGCCGGTAGGCGCGTACGACGCTGTCGCGCGTGGCCGCCCGCGCCGCGCCAAGCCTGGCCTCGAGCGCATCGCTCCAGGCCCACAAGGTGCGCGCGTAGTGCGGCCGCAGGTTCTCGACGTCGAGCGTCTCGAGCCGGGCCTCGCCGATCTCGCGCAAGGCGTGCGAGACGTGCAGCAACTCGCCGCCGGGGAAGATGTAGCGCTCGATGAACTCGCCCATGCCGGCGCCGAGTTGCTGGTTGCGCGTGCCGCCGGCCGTGATGCCGTGGTTCATGAACAGACCGCCCGGCTTGAGCAGCCGGCTGATCTTCTCGAAGTAGGCCGGCAGCAAGGCACGGCCGACATGCTCGAACATGCCGACCGAGGCGACCTTGTCGAAAGGTTCCAGCTCGGATAATTCGCGATAGTCGAGCAATTCCATCGTGACGCGGCCGCGCAGGCCGCGCTCATCGATCGCGGCGTTGACATGCGCGTGCTGGTTCTTGCTGAGGGTGATGCCATGCGCGCGCACGCCGTACTGCTCGGCCGCCCACAGCAGCAACCCCCCCCAGCCAGCGCCGACGTCGAGGAAGCGCTCGCCTTCGCGCAGCATCAGCTTGCGGCAGATGTGGTCGATCTTCGCCTCCTGCGCCTGCTCGAGCGTCATCCCGGGCTCGCGGAAATAAGCGCACGAATAAAGCCGTCGCGGGTCGAGCCAGAGCGCGTAGAAATCGTCGGAGACGTCGTAGTGGAACTGGATCTGGCGCGCGTCGGCGCGCGGGTTGTGCCGGGAACGCGACTTCGCGGTGCCCGCCAGGTTGCGCCACCAGCCGAGCGGCGCACCGCTGGTCTCACGGGGGTCGTTGCCGATCAGCTCCGCAGCCAGTGCCATCAGGTCGCGCACGCTGCCGTCGAAGTCGAGGCGTCCTTCGACGTAGTCCTCGCCCACCTTGCCGATCTGTCCGGCGGCGAGATGCGCGAGCGGCGACAGATCGTGCAGGCACAAGGTCACGGCCGCATCGACATTGCCGATGCGGCGGCCGCCCGGCAGCACCACCGCCAACGGCAGGCTCAGGTTGTCCAGCTTCTGTTCGAGCACCAAATCGATCGCGCCCATGCCGTTCCACCTCCTGGGCACCACTGTACCGAATCCGCTCGCATGTCGGGCGCGTCGCCCGCGGGCAATGGCTCAGGCAGCAGCGGCATGCGGGCCGCGCTGCGGCACCGGCTCGAGGTAATAGGCAACGCGCTGACGCGGCGCCAGGTAGTCGAGCGCAGCCGTCGGCAGCTGCTGCGGCCGCAAACTGCGCCGGATGCCCAGGCCTCCGGCGCTTTCGAGCTCGAGCACCAGCGCCGCTTCGCGCGGCACCGAAGGGTCGTGCACCAGAACGCCGGGTTTCAGCGGCCGCGACGAGTTGACGGCGACGACCAGCGCATAGCGGTCGTCGGTGAGTTGCACGGTGGAGCCGGCTGGATAGACGCCCATCATGCGGATGAAGGCGCCGAGGATTGCCGTGTCGAACTGCGCCTGGCCCTTTGCAAACAGCAGCGACAAGGCCTCGTGCGGCGTCAGCGCGTCGTCCGGCAGATGTGGGTTGCAGAGATTGTCATAGCGGTTGACCAGGGCGACGATGCGCGCGGCATACGACATGCGGTCGGTGTTGAGGCCGTGCGGAAAGCCGCTGCCGTCGGCATGTTCGTGGTGCTGGGCAATGACCTGCGTGGCCCCGGGCGTGAGCCCCATGCGCTGCGCCAGTTCGACGCCCAGCAGCACGTGCTCCTCGTAGACGGCGCGCTCGGTCAGCGAGAACTGGCTCGAGGCGCGGCGCAGCCGGGGTGGCAGCTCGGACTTGCCGATATCGTGCAGCAAGGCGCCGACGCCGAGGTCCTCCATGTCGGGCTCGGCGAAGCCGAAGCTGCGGCCCATCAGCAACGAGATGATCGCGACATTGAGCGGATGCAGTGCACTCTGCTCGCCGGCGCCTTCGGTCAGCAGCCGGATGCAGACCTCCTGGTGCCCGAGCATCTTGTGCAGCAGGGTGCGGGTCACCGTGCCGGCCTGCGCGCCGGCCTGGCGCGGTTGCGCCGGCACCAGATCGAAGACCTGACGGCATGCCTTCGAAGCCTCGGCGAACTGGCCCTCGGCCAGCCGCAGCGCCTCGCGCTGGTGCTCCAGACGCGAGCGCGGGTCGGCGGTTTCGTGCAACGCCGGCGCGGCAGGCTGCGGTGCCGGCTCCGGCAGCAGGGGGAAGTCCGCGCCCGCCTCGGCCGCTGCCGGTTTGACCGCCGCTGCGACAACTTCGGGGTCGCTTTGCTGCGGACTCCAGCGCACCCGTTTCAGCCCGAGCGAGCGGATCGTGTCGATCTGCGCGGCCGAGGCGATCCTGAAGCTGCTCAGCGGGAACGGGTGCCCCATCCAGCCGGTGTCGAGGTGCACGAACATGCCGACACAGAGCGCCTGTACATCGATCGAGTCTGAGGGGGTTGCAACTGCTTTCATGCCGGGTTGGCGCGGCTATGGCGCCCTGCCAGCCTTATCGGCACGAGCGGCGGACGACTTGAGGTCGGCTGAGCGGCGCGGCATCACTGCGTCACGGCCGCGCGGATCGGTGCAGCGGCTGGTCGACACGCGGGTTCCCGCGCTTGCGTCTGCGTCGCGGGCGGCACGATGGCGGTCGACAGGGCGAGAACGCGGCATGGCATCCCCCGGGATGACCCGACGTGCCATTGTGTCCGAGGCCGCCGCACTTGTCTCGCGCGCCGGCCGCGCGCCGTTGCGGCGCGGCCACCCGGGCGCGCCAGCGCTGCCCTGTATCCTTTGCGCTACCGCGCCTGCGCGCCCACCGGAGCCCGTGATGATCGACAAGCGCTACCCCTCGGTCGAGGCCGCCTTGCAAGGCGTACGCGACGGCGCGACGGTGATGATCGGCGGCTTCGGTGGCGCCGGCCAACCCAATGAGCTGATCGACGCGCTGATCGATCAAGGGGCGCGCGAGCTCACCATCGTCAACAACAACGCCGGCAACGGCGAGACGGGGCTCGCAGCCTTGCTGAAGGTCGGGCGCGTGAAGAAGATCATCTGCTCGTTCCCGCGCCAGGTCGATTCGCAGATCTTCGACGCGCTCTACCGCTCGGGCCGAATCGAGCTCGAACTGGTGCCGCAAGGCAATCTCGCCGAGCGCATCCGTGCCGCCGGCGCCGGCATCGGCGGCTTTTTCACGCCCACCGGCTATGGCACCGAGCTCGCACGGGGCAAGGAAACGCGCCAGATCGACGGCCGCATGTACGTCTTCGAGACACCGATCCACGCCGACGTCGCGTTGATCAAGGCCGAGCGCGGCGACCGCTGGGGCAACCTGACCTATCGCAAGACGGCGCGCAACTTCGGCCCGATCATGGCGATGGCGGCGGACCTGACGATCGCCTCGGTGCACGAGATCGTCGAGCTTGGCGGGCTGGACCCGGAAGCCGTCATCACGCCGGGCATCTTCGTGCAGCGCGTCGTCCAGGTCGCGCGCAGCGCAACCGCGGCGGCCGGCTACCGGCAGGCGGCCTGAGAGGTGAGCACCATGCAAAGACTCAGCCGGGACCAGATGGCCGCGCGCGTCGCGCAAGACATCCCCGAGGGCGCCTACGTCAACCTGGGCATCGGCCTGCCGACCCTGGTCGCCAACCATCTGCCGAAGGATCGCGAGATCTTCCTGCACAGCGAAAACGGCCTGCTCGGCATGGGGCCGGCGCCCGAACCCGGCGCCGAGGACCACGACCTGATAAACGCCGGCAAGCAGCCGGTGACCCTGCTTGCGGGCGGCGCCTATTTCCATCACGCCGACTCGTTCGCGATGATGCGCGGCGGCCACCTCGACATCTGCGTGCTCGGTGCATTCCAGGTCTCGGTCGGCGGCGACCTCGCCAACTGGTCGACCGGAGCGCCCGACGCGATCCCGGCGGTGGGCGGCGCGATGGATCTGGCGATCGGCGCCAAGCGCACCTTCGTGATGATGGAGCACCTGACGAAAGCAGGCGAGAGCAAGCTGGTTGCACGGTGCAGCTACCCGATCACCGGCATCGCCTGCGTCAGCCGCATCTACACCGATCTGGCGGTGCTCGACGTGACGCCCGAGGGCTTGTGCGTGGTCGAGATCACCGGCGGCCTCGGCTTCGATGAGCTGCAGCAACTCAGCGGTGTGCCGCTGCTCGGATGAACCTTCCACAGGAAAGACGATGAATCAGGCTTACATCTGCGACGCGATCCGCACTCCGTTCGGCCGCTATGGCGGCGTGCTCTCGTCGGTGCGCGCCGACGACCTCGGCGCGATCCCGCTGAAGGCGCTGATGGAGCGCAACCGGCAGGTCGACTGGCAAGCGGTCGACGACGTGCTCTACGGCTGCGCCAACCAGGCCGGCGAAGACAACCGCAACGTCGCCCGCATGGCGGCGCTGCTGGCCGGGCTGCCGGTCGAGGTGCCGGCCGCGACGATCAACCGCCTCTGCGGCTCGGGAATGGACGCGGTGGGCAGCGCAGCGCGCGCGATCAAGAGCGGCCAGGCGCAGTTGATGTTCGCGGGCGGCGTCGAGAGCATGAGCCGCGCGCCCTTCGTGATGCCGAAGGCCGAGACGGCGTTTTCCCGCAGCAACGCGGTCTACGACACGACGATCGGCTGGCGCTTCGTCAACAAGCTGATGAAGGCCCAGTACGGCACCGATTCGATGCCGGAGACCGCCGAGAACGTCGCGGCAGATTTCGGCATCGAGCGCGCGGCGCAGGACCGCATGGCGCTCGCCTCGCAGCAAAAGGCGCTCGCCGGGCAGCGCGCGGGCTTTTTCGACGCCGAGATCACGCCGGTCACGATCGCGCAGAAGAAGGGCGAGCCGCTCGTCGTCGCGAAGGACGAACACCCGCGCGAGACCAGCCTCGAGGCCTTGGCTCGGCTCAAGCCCATCGTCCGCGCCGATGGCTCCGTGACCGCCGGCAACGCGTCGGGCGTCAATGACGGCGCCTGCGCATTGCTGCTGGCGAGCGAAGCGGCCGCGGCACGCCACGGGCTGGTGCCGCGCGCGCGCGTCGTCGGCATGGCGACGGCCGGCGTCGCACCGCGCATCATGGGCATGGGCCCCGCGCCGGCCACGCGCAAGGTGCTCGAGCAGACAGGCCTGGCACTCGCGCAGATCGACGTGATCGAGTTGAACGAGGCGTTTGCGGCGCAGGGCCTGGCGGTGCTGCGCGACCTCGGCCTGGCCGACGACGACCCGCGAGTCAACCCGAACGGCGGCGCGATCGCGCTCGGCCATCCGCTTGGCGCGAGCGGCGCGCGGCTGGTGACGACGGCGGTCAACCAGTTGCAGCGCAGCGGCGGGCGTTACGCCTTGTGCACGATGTGCATCGGCGTCGGCCAGGGGATCGCGCTGATCGTCGAGCGGGTCTGAGCCAAATTACAAAGGGTGACTGACGAGGCCGTCAGGCAACCGGCTCCGCCGCCCTCGCCACGACGGCTGGCGCGCGCCCTGTCTCTACATCACCTCGAAAAAGCGCATCACGACATCGCTCGGCCGGCGCAGGCCGCTGCCGAGGAAGACGCGCTCCATCATCCAGGCAAGCGATGGCGCCGCGGCCTCGAAGCGCGGCGCGCAACGAAAGTAGACCGCGCCGGGATCGACCGGTTCGCCGCGCACCAGTCGCGCCATCACCTCGGGCGCGGCGGTGCGCAACGCGTCGTTGTGGACATAGATGCGGTCGCCGCCATCGGTCTCGAGCACGTAGCGCGCCTCGAGCCGTGCCATGCGCTCGTTGACGATCAACTGGAAATCGGCACCGCCGGGCAGCACGCGCGCCGACCAGTGGGGCGTCGTGCAGCGGCCGCCGAGGATCGGAATGACGCGGCGCGTGCCGTGGCCGACGGCGCCGACCTCGACCGGCGCGCCGACTTCGACCGTGAGGTCGGCAAAGGGGCGCAGCGGCGGCGCGACAAGGGCGGCTTCATCGGATGGCATCGCGGTCTCCCTTCTTCGAGCGTCGCCGGCTCGGATGGTCGACAGTCGATCCGGACGGCAATGCCTGCAGCATAGCGGGCCGCGTGCGTTGCCGGAGCGAGTGCGCCGGCGGCCGCATGATCGACCTCTAGAATCAATTCACCCGCGGTCGCGACGCCCGGGCCACGGGTTCGAGGAGGAGACATGAGAGTACAGGTGGCGATCATCGGCGCGGGTCCGTCGGGGCTCTTGCTCGGCGCCTTGCTGCACAAGGCCGGCATCGACCACGTGATCCTCGAGCGCCGCAGCGCCGAGTACGTGCTCGGCCGCATCCGCGCCGGCGTGCTGGAGCAGGTCACGGTCGGCCTGCTCGAGGAGGCGGGCGTCGCCACGCGGCTGCATGCCGAAGGCCTGGTGCACCACGGGCTCGAACTCTGCTTCGAGGGCACGCGGCACCGGCTCGACATGCAGGCCCTGACCGGCCGCCACGTCACCGTCTACGGCCAGACCGAGGTCACTCACGACCTGATGAACGCACGCGGAGCCGCCGGCCTGACGACCGTCTACGAGGCCGCCGACGTGAGCGTGCACGACTTCGACGGCAGCCGGCCGCGTGTGCGCTATGTCAAGGACGGCGCGACGCACGAGATCGAATGCGACTTCATCGCCGGCTGCGACGGCTCGCACGGCGTGTGCCACGCAAGCCTGACCGCTGGCGCCGTGCAGACCTACGAGCGCCACTATCCGTTCGGCTGGCTCGGCGTGCTCGCGGACACGCCACCGGTATCGAACGAGCTGATCTATTCGAACCACGAACGCGGCTTTGCCCTGTGCAGCATGCGCTCGACCACGCGCAGCCGCTACTACATCCAGTGCTCGCTGGACGACAAGGTCGAGCAATGGAGTGATGCGGCGTTCTGGGACGAATTGCGGCGCCGCCTGGACGCGCGCGCCGCCGAAACGCTGGTGACCGGCCCGTCGATCGAAAAGAGCATCGCGCCCTTGCGCAGCTTCGTCGCCGAGCCGATGCGCTTCGGCCGGCTCTTTCTGGCTGGCGACGCCGCGCACATCGTGCCGCCCACCGGCGCCAAGGGCCTGAACCTTGCCGCCGCCGATGTCGGCTATCTGGCCCGCGCCCTGGCCGAGCACTATCTGGAGGGCAGCGATGCCGGGCTCGACGCCTACTCGGCGTGCTGCCTGCGTCACGTCTGGCGCGCGGTGCGCTTCTCGTGGTGGTTCACGTCGCTGATGCACAAGTTTCCCGAGACCGGCGCCTTCGGCCGCAAGGTGCAAATCGCCGAGCTCGACTACCTTGTCAACTCGAAGGCCGCCTCGACCGCGATGGCGGAGAACTATGTCGGCCTGCCGCTCTGAAGCGTGAGCGCTCGCTTGCTCGCCGCGGCGGTCTGCGCATGATCACGTCGATCAGCCGCTCGGCCTGGGTGCGCATCGCACCGTTCGCGCTCTTCATGGTGCTGCTGGGCATCCGCGGCGCGCTGCCGGCCGATGGCCGCGCCGGGTTTGACCCGCGCTGGATCTACGGCCTGGCGGTGCTCGGCGTCGGTGGCCTGCTGTGGGCGTTTCGCCGCGAGTACGGCGAATTCAGCCGGCAGCTCTGGCCGACCTGGCGCGAAGCCGGGCTCGCCGCGGGAGTCGGCCTGGTCGTCTTCTGGCTCTGGATCCATCTGGATACGCCGGCGCTGCGGCTCGGCGACGGCAGCGCACCGTTCCATCCGACCGACCCCGCCGGTGGGCTGCTGTGGCCGCTGATCGTCGTGCGCTGGATCGGCGCGGCGCTGGTCGTGCCGTTGATGGAAGAACTCTTCTGGCGCTCCTTCCTGATGCGCTGGATTGCCGACGCGCGCTTCGAGAGCGTGCCGCCGCAGCGGGTCGGCCTGAAGGCGGTCGCGCTCTCGACCTTCGTCTTCATGCTCGCCCACACCTTGTGGCTGGCGGCGATCGTGGCCGGACTCGCCTATGCCTGGCTCTATATCCGCAGCGGCAAGCTCTGGCTGGCGGTAATTGCGCATGCAGTGACGAATGGCGCGCTCGGCATCTGGGTCGTCGCGACCGGCAGCTGGGGCTTCTGGTAGCGAGCTTGCGGTGACGCCTCAGGCTCGCGCGATGCCGAGCCAGCGGTCGAGCCGCGTGCGATCGGCCAGCAGTTCCGCGCTCGCTGCCTCGAGCACGACCGCGCCTCGATCGAGCACCAGGGCGCGCTGCGTGATCGGCAGCACCAGCCTCGGGTTCTGCTCGACGATGATGGCCGAGAGACCGTCGTCGCGGACGATGCGCGCAATCGAGCGCAGCAGCTCGAGGGCGATGATCGGTGCCAGGCCTTCGAGCGGCTCGTCGAGCAGGAGCAGCTTGGGGTTCAGCACCAAGGCGCGCGCGACGGCCAGCATCTGCTGCTCGCCGCCCGACAACTGGTTGCCCAAGTTGGCCTTGCGCTCGGCGAGCCGAGGAAAGAGCGCATACACGCGCGCCGCGTTCCAGGTGCCAGGGCGCGCCACCGCGTCGAGGTTCTCGTCGACCGTCAGCGACTTGAAGATGTTGCGCTCCTGCGGCACCCAGCCGATGCCCGCGGCGGCGCGCCGGTGTGGCGCCAGCGCGGTGATCTCGACGCCGCCGAGCCAGATGCGCCCGGCATGGCGCCGCGTCACGCCGACCAGGCTGTTCAGCAAGGTCGTCTTGCCGGTGCCGTTGCGGCCGAGCAGCGCCAGCGACTGGCCCGGCAGCACGGCGAGATCGACGCCCTGCACCACCACCGACTGGCCGTAGCCGGCGCGCAAGCCCTCGACGCGCAGCAGTTCAGCCATCGCCCTGCCCGAGGTAGACGTCCCTGACGCGCGGGTCGGCCGCGATGCTCCGCACATCGCCCTCGGCGAAGACCTGGCCGTTGACCAGCACCGTGACCGTGCGGGCGAAATGAAAGACGATGTCCATGTCGTGTTCGATCAGCAGCACTGCCACGTCGGCAGGCAGCGCGGCGACCGTGTCGACGATCTCGCGCCGCTCGCCCTCGGGCACGCCCGCCACCGGCTCGTCGAGCAGCAGCACGCGCGGACGGCTGGCGATCGCCGTCGCGATCTCGAGCAGCCGGCGCTTGCCGTAGGGCAGCAGCGCAACCTTCTGCTCCATCACGTCCTGCAGCCGGAACTGCCGCAGCAACTGCTCGCAGCGCTCGGCAACGCGCGCGTCGCGGCCGAGCGGGCGCCACCAGCCGGCGCTGGCGCCGAGCCGGGCCGAGACGGTCAGCGCGAGCGACTGCAGCGGCGTCAACTGGTCGAACAGCTGATTGATCTGGAAGGTGCGCACGAGGCCGCGGCGCACGCGGCGGTGCGCAGCGAGCGTCGTGATGTCGGCGCCGTCGAGGACGATGGCGCCGGCGCTCGGCTCGAGCACGCCGCTCAGCAGGTTGACCAGCGTCGTCTTGCCGGCTCCGTTCGGGCCGATCAGCGCGTGGCGCGCACCGCGCTCGATCTGCAGCGAGACGTGGTCGGTGGCGGTGACGCCGCCGAAGCGCTTGACGAGCGAACGGGTCTCGAGGATGGGGGCGGGGGAGGTGCCTGGGCCCCGGCTCGCGGCAGGATGGCGGGCCGGGTCGAGGTGACCGTCCGGGCGCGGATCATGGATAGCGCCCGAATGATCGACTCGGGCGGGATGGCGAATCGGCGCGGCGTTCATGCGCCCTCGCGGGCGGCGCGCCACCACGTCCACGGCCGCAGCAGCCGTTCGCGGCCGACCCGCATCAGCACCACCAGGAAGAGGCCCAGCCAGAAGGCCCAGTACTGCGGCGTCCAGCCCGAGATCAGGTCCTGCAGCAGCTTGAACGCGATCGCGCCGAAGATGCCGCCCCAGAGGTAGCCGGCGCCGCCGATCACCAGCACCAGCAGCACGTCGGCGCTGCGATGGAAGGCCAGGACGTCGAGCGAGGCAAAGCCGGTGGATTGCGCGAGCAGCGCGCCGGCCGCGCCTGCAATTGCCGCGCTGATGGTGTAGATCGCAACCAGTCGCGCATTGACCGACAGGCCGATGCTCGCGGCACGCAGCCGGTTGTCGCGCAGCGCCTGCAGCGAGACGCCGAACGGCGAATGCACCAGGCGGCGCGCCAGCAACATCACGACGACCAGCACAACCAAGGTGTACGCGTAAGCGGTGCGGCCGTACAGGTCGAACTCGAAGCGCCCCAGCAACTCGCCCATCGGCACGCCCTGCAGCCCGTCGGCGCCTCCGGTCAGGCCATCGAGCTTGTTGGCAAGCTCATACAGCAGTGAAGCGACGCCGAGCGTGATCATCAGCCGCGTCAGGTCCGAGCCGCGCAGGATCAGGAGGCTCGCGAGCGCGCCGAACGTGGCGCTCAGCGCGACCGCGAACGCGAGGCCGACGAGCGGGTCGGACATCACGTGCTTGGCAAAGAGCGCCGCGCCATAGGCACCGAGGCCAAAAAAAGCGGCGTGGCCGAGCGAGACGATGCCGGCATAACCGAGGATCAGGTCGAGCGAGACCGCGAACAGCGCAAGGATCGCGATCTCGTTGAGCAGCAGCGCCTGGCCCGGCAGCAGCCACCACGAGCCGATCACGACGGCACCCAGCAGCAGTTCCCACCAGCGCCAGTGCGCCTGTGCCGAGAGCGCCGCGGCGACCGATCGATGGAGAGGCGCGCGCGGCGGCTCGGGCGCTGCCGCGGCGAGCGCGCCTGCGTCCAACGGTTCGAGTGGCGAGCCGGCGCTGCGGCCGTCGAGCGGCGCGCTCACTTCGAGCCCGCCCTTGCGAACAGACCTTGCGGGCGCAGCACCAGGATCACGATCATCAGGGTATAGACGATGAAGGCGCCGAGCTTGGGCACGTAGTACTTGCCGTAGACATCGGCGATGCCGAGCAGCAAGGCGGCCAGCAGCGGCCCGGTGATCGTCGTCGTGCCGCCGACCGAGACGACGATCAGGAAATAGATCATGAACTTGATCGGGAAGGTCGGATCGAGCCCGAGCACCTCGGCACCGAGCGCACCCCCGAGGCCGGCGAGGCCCGAGCCGACCGCAAACGTCACGAGAAAGATGCGGTCCACGTTCAACCCCAGGCCACCGGCGACGCGCGGATCGTCGACCGCCGCGCGCAAGCGGCTGCCGAAGCGCGTGCGGCTCAGCACCCACTGCAACAACACGGTGAGCGCCGCGCAGACGATGATGATGAAGAGCCGGTACTTGCCGATGCCGACCGCGGCGAAGTCGAAGCGCCCGAGCAGCCAGGCCGGCAGCTGCACGATCTGCTGCTGCGAGCCGATGAAGTAATCGACCGCGGCGCTCGCCATGAACACCAGGCCGATCGAGAACAGCACCTGGTCGAGCGGCGACTTGGCATACATCGGCCGGTAAAGGCTCTTCTCGAGCAAGGCGCCGGCGACGCCGACAGCGACGAAGGCGATCGGCAGGCAGGCGAGAAACGGCACGCCAAGCCGGTTCATCAGCAGCACCGTCAGATACCCGCCGGCCATCGCGAACGCGCCGTGCGCGAGGTTGATGAAGTTCATCAAGCCCAAGGTCACCGCCAGACCGACCGCGAGGATGAACAGCAGCATGCCGTAAGCGATGCCGTCGAACAGCAGGGTCAACATCGACCGGCGCTCGTTGCTGCGGCGCGCTCCGTCACGACCACCCGCCTACTTCGCCTTGCCCGGGTCCTTCACCGCCTTCATGGCATCGACCTCGACGTTGTAGAGCTGCCCGTCGACGCGCTCGACCTTGCGGATGTAGACGTCCTGCACGATGTCGCGCGTCTGCGCGTCGATCAGCACCGGGCCGCGCGGGCTCTCGAAGGTCTGGCCTTTCATCGCGTCGAGCAGCGCCTGGCCGCCGGCGCCTTTCGTCGTCTTCAGCCCCTGCAGGATCAGGTGCATGCCGTCGTAGCCGCCGACCGCCATGAAGTTGGGCCGCATGCCGGCGTTGGCCTTCTCGAAGGCGGCGACGAACTTCTTGTTCAGCGCCGAGGGGTGCGCGGCCGAGTAATGGTGCGACGAGATGACGCCGAGCGCCGCGTCGCCCATGCCGTTCAGGAGGTCGTCGTCGACGACATCGCCGGTGGCCAGCAGCCGGATGCCGGCCTTGTCGAGGCCGCGCTCGGCGAACTGCTTCATGAACGAGGCGCCGACGCCCGAGGGCACGAAGACGAAGAGGGCATCGGGCTTGGCGTCGCGCACGCGCTGCAGAAAGGGCGCGAAGTCGGGGTTGGCGACCGGCACGCGCAACTCGGTCAGCACCTTGCCGCCGTTCAGGGTGAAGCGATCCTTAAAGGTCTTCTCGGCATCGATGCCGGGTGCGTAGTCCGCAACCAGGGTGACCGCGGTTTTCACGTCGTGGCTGGAGGCCCATTCGGCAATGCCCAAGGTCACCTGCGGCAAGGTGAACGAGGTGCGAACGATGAAGGGCGAGCGCTCGGTGATGCTTGAAGTGGCCGCCGCCATCACGACCATCGGCGTCTTGCTTTGCGTGGCGATCGGTGCCGTCGCGAACGCGAGCGGCGTCAGCCCGAAGCCGGCCAATGCCACGACCTTGTCGTTGACGACCAACTCCTGCGCGAGCCGCCGCGTCTGGTCGGCGATGCCGGCGTCGTCCTTCAGCAGCACCTCGACCGTCCTGCCGGCGACCGTCGCGCCGTTTTGCGCGAGATATAGCTTGACCGCAGCGTCGACCTGGCGCCCGGTCGACGCGAACGGGCCGGTCATCGGCAGGATCAGGCCGATCTTCAGCGGGTCGGCGGCGATCGCCCACGGCGCGAGCGTCGCCACGGTGAGCGCGTCGTCGGCGCGCCCCGTCCAACTGCATGGAGCACGCCATGACCTTGCGCACCACACCCCCCTTCCGCGCCGACCACGTCGGCAGCTTTCTGCGCCCCAAGCGGCTGCTCGAGGCGCGCGCCGAGGCGCAGGCCGGCCGGCTCGACGCGGCCGGGCTGCGCAAGGTCGAGGACGACGCGATCCGCGAGATCGTGCGCTTCCAGGAGGACGTGGGCTTGAAGAGCATCACCGACGGCGAGTTCCGCCGCACCTATTTCCACATCGACTTTCTCGAGCAACTGGGCGGCGTCAAGACCGACATCCCGGTGATGGTGAAGAAGCCCGATGGCACGCAGGAGTTGGCACCGCCGGTGATGCGCGTGGTGGACAAGGTGCGCCACGTGAAGGACATCCAGCGCGCCGACTTCGAGTTCCTGAAGTCGCAGGTCGCGCCGGGCTGCACCCCCAAGGTCAGCATCCCGTCGCCGACGATGCTGCATTTCCGCGGCGGACGTGCCGGCATCAGCCGCGAGCACTACCCCGACCTCGAACCCTTCTATCAGGACGTCGCCAATGCCTACGGCGAGGAACTGCGCTCGCTGAGCCAGGCCGGCGCGACCTATGTGCAGATGGACGACACCAACCTCGCCTATCTGTGCGACCCGAAGATGCGCGAGGCCGCACGCGGGCGCGGCGACGACCCCGACGAGCTGCCGCACCGCTATGCCGGCTTCATCAATCGGGTCGTCGCGCAAAAGCCCACCGGCATGACATTGGCGGTGCACCTGTGCCGCGGCAACTTCCAGAGCACCTGGGCCGCCGAAGGCGGCTACGAACCGGTGGCCGAGGCCTTGCTTTCGGAAATGCAGGTCGACGCTTACTTCCTCGAGTACGACGACCAGCGCAGCGGCGACTTCCGGCCACTGCGTTTCCTGCCCAAAGGCAAGATCGTCGTGCTCGGATTGGTCACGACCAAGCTCGGCGAGCTCGAGTCGAAGGACGACATCAAGCGGCGCATCGACGAGGCGACGAAGTACGTTGCGCTCGATCAGCTGTGCCTGTCACCACAGTGCGGCTTCAGCAGCACGGTGCACGGCAATGCGATCGCCGTCGAGGCACAGCGCGACAAGCTGCGGCTGGTGGTCGAGGTGGCGCAAGAGGTCTGGGGCTGACGCCGGACGCCGCTCGCGTGCCCCTGCGGCCGGCTGCGTCGGCGCCGTCTTACCGGATGACGCCGCCTCGTCCGACCGCAGCCCAGCATCTGCACCGATGACCAAGCCACCCGATGGGCGGCAACCTAGCTCGATGGGCGGTGCGGCGACGTTCGGCCCCAGTCAACCCAAGGATCAATCACCATGACCGTCGACAATGGAGACGTATCAAAAGCGGCAGATGCTGCGGCCGATGTGGCGAGCAAGGCGACCGATGCCGCGCGCGGCGCAGCCGCGGACGCAATCGACAGCCTGAGCGCGAGCTTCAAGTCGGCGCGCGAGCAGGCGGCGGGGCTGGTCGACAAGATCCGGCCGCAAATCGACACCATGGCAGGCTATGCGAAGGACGAGCCGGTCAAGGCCATGCTGATCGCCGCCGCTTCGGGCGCCGCGCTGATGGCCGTGGTGGGTCTGTGCAGCCGCCCGTCGATGCGCCGCCGCGTGCGCGCAGGCGCGGCATCGTTGCGGGATGCCGCGAGCGAGTCGGCGTCGGACCTCGCTGGTCGTGCATCACGAGCCGCCGAGCGTGCCACTCAGACCGCAAGGAGCACGCTGGAATCGACCCGCCGGGCGGCACGCTCCGCGTTCGACGATGCGTCGGACGGCGGCGCTTTCGACCACGCGACCGATCGGGTCTCGGAAGGCGCCGAGACGCTGCGCGAAAAGGCTGCGCCATGGGTCGAGCAGTGGCGACCCCAGATCGACAGCGTGAAGGACTATGCGAAGGAAGACCCGGCCAAGGCACTCCTGATCGCGGCCACCACCGGCGCCGCCCTGGTCGGGCTGATCACGGCGCTGAGCCGCGGCGACGACTGAACTTCCGCCGACGAAACGCCGACCGGGAAACGCGCCGGATCGCGGCGACCTGGCGCGATCGGCTGCACCATCGCGCGTGAGCACGCAAGCGCGCCACGCTCATGCGGCGGCAACGCGGGCTACAGGAACGGCACGCGGAAATGGATCGCGCCGCGCAGTCGCCAGTAGACCGCCAGGAACGGGATCAAGGCGGAGGTCACCGAGATCTCGACGACGCGCTCGAGGCTGGGCAGCACGCGCGGCAGGCGCCGCCAGGCCAGCCGCGCGACCATAGCCAGACCGATCAACAGGCTCACGACGGCCGAGCCGCCGATGTCGAGCAGCCACAGCACCAAGGCGCCGCCGATGAGTGCAACGATCGCGTAATAGTCCCAGGGCGGCGTCGCCAGTGCGCGATCGCGACACGCCTGCCGATGTTTCTTGAAAAGCAGGGCATCGAAATAGGCCGTGCGCTGGCGCCGCAACGTGGCGTGCCAGTTGTCCGGCCGAGGGGGCTGGCGCACCAATGCTGCGTCGCTGTGCCCCACCGGCCCGGCGTCGCGCAAGAGCCGCCACTGCAGGTCGGCGTCCTCGGGTGTCGCATCCTCGAAGCGTTCGTCGAAGCCGCCGACGGCGAACAAGGCGCTGCGGCGCACGAAGGCGTTGGTCGTGATCGATTCGATCACCCCGTCGGCAGAGCGGGTGATGCCCGCGGCGCCGGTGGAGCAGGCATCCGTCGCGTCGACCGGCAACGCGACTTTGCCACAAAGCGCCACCAGGTCGGCAGTCAGCGCGCGCTCTCCGTTGGCCAGCCAGTCGGGCTCCGGGATGGCCGCCTCGTCGATGAAAGCGACCAGGCGACCGTAGGCGGCACGCCAGCCCGCATTGCGCGCCGCCGCCGCGCCATGGCCCTGCCGTGGCCGCACACAGCGAAGCGACGGAGCGTTCGGGAGCCGAGTGCTGATTTCCACGGCGCCCTGGGTCGCGGCGCTGTGCGCCGCATCGACAACGACGATCTCGAACGCATGCGGGTCGTAGCGTTGCGCGCAGATCGCGGCCAGGCAGCGCTGCAACAGATCGGGGCGACGGCATGCGGCGATCACCACCGATATCCGCACCGCGGCATCGTGTTCCGCGGCTAGCGGCTCCGGCGCGAGCGCGGCGGGTTGGGCAGCGGTCTCGGCATCGACTGGTTCGCGACCGACTGAAAGTTGCATGGCAGGGCCTCCGGCATCACGGGCGCGAGCGGCGCAACCTGCTCGAGTCTCAACCCTGCTTCAGCAATCACCGTGCCGTGGGCAACCTTCATCAGCAACTCGATCAGCAGCGCGCGCTCGGCGCCCGACAGCATCGCCAGCGCCGGTTCCTCCATCACCGCTGCGATCCTGCCGGCCTGCTGCACCAGCTCTCGCCCCGCCGCCGTCAGGTGGATCTCGTGGACGCGGCGATCCTGCTGGCTGCGCACCCGCTCGACCCAACCGCGCGCGGTCATCCGATCGAGCGTCACCGCCATGTTCGGCGCCGAGACGTCGAGCGCTCGACCGAGCTGCTTCTGGTTCACCTGCGGGTTCGATGCAACCAGCATCAGGATCGAGAATTCGACGATCTTCAGGTCGAGCGGACCGATATTGCGGGCGAAGACCTTGCGCAGCTCGAGCGACGCACGGCTCGCCGCATAGCCGACGAGGTGCGTCAGCCGCGAGTGATCGAGCGCCGTGCCACTGGCCGAGGCCGACGCCGTCGTTGCGGTGTCGGTGCGCTTGCGCACGACTCAGGCGCCGGCTGCGCGCCGCGCCGCACCGAGATAGGTGTCGACGACGCGGCGGTCCACGGCGAGGTCGGAGGCATCGCCTTCGAGGACGATCTCGCCCATCTCGAGGACATAGCCGTAGTCGGCCACCTCGAGCGCGGCACGCGCGTTCTGCTCGACCAGCAGGATCGTCACGCCGGTGGCGCGCAGGCTGGCGATCGTCATGAAGATCGCGCGCACCACCAGTGGCGCCAGACCGAGGCTGGGCTCGTCGAGCATCAGCAAGGCGGGCTTGCCCATCAAGGCGCGCGCCACCGCCAGCATCTGGCGTTCGCCCCCTGAAAGCGTGCCGGCGAGCTGCGTGCGCCGCTCCTGCAGCCGCGGGAACAAGGTGTAGACCTCGTCGAGCGAGGCGCGGCTGGTGTTCTCGCCGCGGCGCACCTGGCGATAGGCGCCCAGCAGCAAGTTGTCCTCGACCGGCATCGTGCCGAACAAGGCGCGCGTCTCGGGCACCAGCGCGATGCCCTGCATCACGCGCTCCTCGAGCGAAAGCGGCAGCATCGGCTGGCCGTGGTAATCGATCGCGCCCTGCGCCGGCAGCACGCCCATCAAGGCGTTGAGCAAGGTCGACTTGCCGGCGCCGTTCGGGCCGATCACGGTGATGACCTGACCGGCGCGCGCCTGCAGATTCAGGCCGTGCAGCACCTCGGCGCGGCCGTAGCCGGCGCGCAGCTCGCGTACGGCGAGGATGGGCTGGTCCATCAGTGCTCCGTGCCGAGGTAGGCTGCGCGCACCGCGGGACTCGCCTGAACCTCCTCGGGCGTGCCTTCGAGCAGTTTGTTGCCGAATTCCATCACGACGACGCGGTCGGTCAGGCCCATCACGAGATCCATGTCGTGCTCGACCAGGAGGATCGACAGGCCCTCGCCGCGCAACTGGCGCAGCACGTCGGCCAGCGCCTGCTTTTCCTGGTGGCGCAACCCGGCGGCCGGCTCGTCGAGCAGCAGCAGGATCGGGTCGACACAGAGCGCACGCGCGATCTCCATCAGGCGCTGCGGCCCGAGCGCGAGGTTGCCGGCCAACTCGTGCAGGTGCGCGCCCATGCCGATGCGCTCGAGCTGGCGCGCGGCCTCGCGCATCAGGCTGCGCTCCTCGGCACGGTCGAGCCGCAGCATCGCGCCGGCGACGCCGCGCCGGCCGCGCAGATGGGCGCCGAGCGCGACGTTCTCGAGCACCGTCATGCCGGGGATCATGCGCACGTGCTGGAAGGTGCGCGCGACGCCGCGTCGCGCGATCTCACGCGACGGCAGCCGGTCGATGCGCTCGCCCATCAGCCGCACCGCGCCGCCGCTTGCGGGCAGCACGCCGGTGACGAGGTTGAAGGTGGTCGACTTGCCGGCGCCGTTGGGCCCGATCAGGCCGAGGATCTCGCCGGCGTGCACCTCGAAGCTCACGTCGTTGACGGCCAGCAGCCCGCCGAACTGCTTGCGCACGGCATCGACATCGAGCACCACCTCGCCCGCTGCCGGCCGCGGGCGCGACGCCAGCGCCGCGGCGTGGGTCCAATCGACCTTGCGCTGCACCCGTGGCAGGCGCGCGTCGACGAAGGCCCAGATGCCGTCACGCGCATATTGCAGCACGAGGATCAGCACGATGCCGAAGACGATGATCTCGTAGTTGCCGCTGGTTCCCATCAGCCGCGGCAAGAGCACCTGCAGCTGGTCTTCGAGGATCTTCACCGCGCCGGCGCCGACCAGGGCGCCCCAGACGTGCCCGACGCCACCGATCACCGCCATGAAGAGGTACTCGATGCCCATCTTCAGGCCGAACGGCGAGGGGTTCACGGTGCGCTGGAAATGCGCGAAGAGCCACCCCGAGACGCTCGCCAGCAGCGCCGCCAGCACGAATACCGTGACCTTGATGCGAAACGAATCGACGCCCATCGCCTCGGCCATCGTCGAGCCGCCCTTGACGGCCTTGATGGCCCGTCCGATGCGCGAATCGAGCAGATTGGTGATGCCGACGGCTGCCAGCAGCACCAGGATCCAGAGCAGGTAGTAGAACGTGCGCCCGGTGTTGAGCTCGGTGCCGAAGAACCAGATCGCCGGCACGCCGAGCAGCCCGTCGTACTTGCCGAGCGCCTCGATGTTGCCGAGCAGGTAGTAGATCGAGAGACCCCAGGCAATCGTCGCCAGCGGCAGGAAATGCCCGGACATGCGCAAGGTGATCCAGCCGAGCAGCAGCGCGGCAACGGCGGTGACGACCAGCCCGGCCCAGACCGTCAGCCACGGCGAGACGCCGAATTGCAAGGTGAGGTAGGCCGCGGTGTAGGCGCCCAGCCCGACGAATGCCGCCTGGCCGAAGGACATCAGCCCGGCGATGCCGGTCAGCAGCACCAGGCCGATGACGACCAGGGTGTAGAGGCCGATGTAGTTGGCCTGGGTGATCCAGAACTCGGGCACCGGCAATTGCGGCAAGAGCGCCAGCAGCAGCGCGAAGACGATGAAGCCGGTGCGCCGCCACGCCGCCGCGCCGAGCCGCGGCACGGAAGGCGCCGGCGCGGCCAGCGCGTCATTCTTCTTCATCGGGGCCATGTTGGAACGAGCGCCACGCAAGCACCGGAATGATCAGGGTGAAGACGATCACCTCCTTGAACGCGCTGGCCCAGAACGAGCCGAACGACTCGAGCAGGCCGACGAAGAGCGCGCCGATCGCCGCCACCGGATAGCTCGAAAGGCCGCCGACGATGGCGGCAACGAAGCCTTTCAGTCCGATCAGGAAGCCCGAGTCGTAGAAGATCGTCGTCGTCGGCCCGATCAAGAGCCCCGAGAGCGCGCCGATGAAGGCCGCCAGCAGGAAACTCAGGCGCCCGGCGCCGACCGTCGAGATGCCCATCAGCCGCGCCCCGAGGCGGTTGACCGCCGTCGCGCGCAGCGCCTTGCCGCGCAAGGTGCGCTCGAAGAAGCCGAACAGCGCGACGATGAGCGCGATCGACGCGACGAAGATGATGATCGTCTGGCCCGACAGCATCAGCGGCCCGAGCGAGATGCGCGCATCCCAGAAGCTCGGGTTGCGAAAGCCCTCGGCGCCGAAGAAGACGAGGCCCAGGCCGGTCAGCACGAAGTGCACACCGACCGAGACGATCAGCAGCACCAGCACCGAGGCGTCGGCAAGCTTCTCGAAGGCCAGCCGGTAAACGAGCGGGCCGAGCGGCGTGACGATCGCCAGGGTCAGCAGGCTTTGCAGCAGGAGCGGCAGCTTCTGCGGCGCGGCCCACCAGGCCACTGCGGCGATCACGGCGGGCAGCACGAGCGCACGCAAGGCGCCCGTCGCGATCGAGGCGACCGCGACGCCGCGGCGGCCCTGGGCCACGGCGTCGAGCACGGTCGTGAGCACGGCCAGTGCCAGCAAGAGCCAGACCGTGCCCGGGACCCGGCCCATCTGCAGCATCGCCAGGGTGAGCGCGCCGTAGGCGACGAATTCGCCCTGCGGGATGAAGATCACCCGCGTCACCGCAAACACCAGCACGAGCGCCAGCGCGAGCAACGCGTAGACGGCGCCGTTGGTGGCGCCGTCTAGCATCAGGATGCTGGCAATGGAGAAGTCCATGGGGACCCGGTCAGGTGAGCCGCCGCAGCGGTGCAGCGCCCGCGCAGCGGGCGCAAAAAGCGTGGATTATCGCAGCCCACTTGCGGCGCAGAGCCGCCTGCCGCCGCACCGTGGGGCTGGCCCCGCGGCGCGACGCGAAGGCTTCAGCCGACTCCGCTGGCACGGACCCGCGGCGCGCCGCCGATCACGGCTGCACCACCTGCCAGTCGCCGTGCGTCACCTTCAGCAGCACGCCGGTTTCGGGCAGGAAGCCGAAGTGGTCCGTGGCGGTCCAGTTCAGCACGCCTTGCGACACCGGCGTGCGGCCCATGGTCTCCAGCGCCTCCTTCAGCGCGACGCGGAACTCCGGCGTGCCCGGTTGCGCCTTCTTCATCGCTATCGGGATCGCCTTCTCGAGCACGATGTAGGCGTCGAACAGGTGCGCCCCAAACTGGTTCGCGCTGCCCTTGCCGTAGGCCTTCTCGTAGGTCGCCATGTAGCGCTCGCCGAGCGTCTTGCTGGCGTTGGACGCCGGCAGCTTGTCGGCGACGACCGCCGGGCCGGAGACGACGTACGAGCCTTCGACATCCGCGCCGCCAACACGGATCAGATCCATCGTCGCTGCGCCATGCGTCTGGTAGATCTGGCCCTTCGGATAGCCACGCTCGACCAGGCCGCGGTGCGGCATCGCCGATCCGCTGCCCGAGGCGACGACCAGCACCACGTCGGGCTTGGCGGCCATGATCTTCAGCGCCTGGCCGGTCACGCTGGTGTCCGAGCGCGCGAAGCGCTCCAGCGCGACCTGCTTGATGCCGGCCTTCTCGGCCAGCGGCTCGAACGACTTCAGCCAAGCCTCGCCGTAAGCGTCGGAGTAGCCGAGAAAGCCGTAGGTCTTGGCGCCGATCTTCTTCCAGTGATCGATGATCGGCAGCGACATCACGTCGGTGGATTGCGGCATGCGGAAGGTCCAGCCGTCCTTGCCCGGCGGCAGCGCCACCGGCGAGATGGCCAGTTGCACCGTCTGGCCTTCGGTCGCGACCGCGGCCATCGCCGCGGCCACCGGCGTCGTCACCGAGCCGAGGATCACGTCGACCTTGTCCTCGGTGATCAGGCGCCGCGCGTTCTTCACGCCCAGGCTCGGATCGGTGGCGTCGTCGAGAATGATCACCTTGAGCTTCTGCCCGGCGATCGTGTCCGGCCACAGTTTCATCTCGTTTTGCGACGGGATGCCGAGCGCCGAGGTCGGCCCGGTCAGCGACAGGACGGCGCCGATCGTGATGTCGGCTTGCGCCAGCGAGGCGCCGAGCAGCAGCGCGGCAGCGGCAATCAGCGTGCGAGTCTTTCTCATTCTGGAGTCTCCTTGGGGTCTCTGGGATGGCGGGGCAACGGGGCAGGCGCAGCGCGGATCAGTGCGGCTCAGCGCGGCAGGATGACGGCGGCGTCGGGCGCCGCCGCGTAGAGCGAGCGCACCAGCGCATCGCGCTGCTTCAGCACGGCGCGCTGGTTGATCGAGCCCTTGTCGGTGATCTCGCCCCGGTCGATGTTCGGCAGGTCGACCAGCAGCAAGGCGCGGGCGACCCGTGTTGCGCTGCCGGTGCCACTCGCGTGCAAGGCATCGACCAGGCGCTGGAAGACTTCGCGCACCGGAGCGGCCTGCAACACCTCGGCCGTGGGCGCGTCGGCACGCAGCGCGGCGAGCGCGCGACAGCTGTCGAGCCGCGGGAAGATCAGGATCCCGATATCGGCCCGGTCGATGCCCGCGATGACGACGTCCTGCACGTACGGATCGCCGGCCGCGATGATCCTGGCACGCAATGGCCCGACCGAGACGAAGGTACCGGTCGAGAGCTTGAAGTCTTCCGCGGTGCGGCCATCGAACGCCAGGCCGCGCTCGGGGTGCTGCGCATCGATCGGCTTCACGGCGTCGCCGCTGCGGTAGAAGCCCTCGTCGTCGAAGCATTCGGCGGTGTTATCGGGGGCGCGCCAGTAGCCGGGCGTGACGTTCGGGCCCCGGTAGCGCACCTCGGTCTTGTCGCCTTCGGGCACGAGCTTCAATTCGACACCCGGCGCCGGAAGCCCGAGATGGCCCGACTTGACCTCGTAGGCGTTGGCGCAGATCGCGAACGGCGCGGTCTCGGTCATGCCCAGGCCGGTGAGCATGCGGATGCGCTCCCCGCAGGCGGCCTCGGCCATCCGGTCGAGCTTGTCCCAGACCGGCTGCGAAAGCCCGGCGCCGGCAAAGAACAGCATCTTCACGCGACTGAAGAAGCGCTCGGCCAGGGCCGCGTCGGTCTCGAAGGCGTTGGCGATCTCCTCGAAGCCCTTGGGCACGTTGAAATAGACCGTCGGCGCGATCTCGCGCAGGTTGCGCAGTGTCTCGCCGACCAGGGCAGGCGTGGGCTTGCCGTCGTCGATGTAGAGCGTGCCGCCGTTGTAGACCGTGAGCCCGACGTTGTGATTGCCGCCGAAGGTGTGGTTCCACGGCAGCCAGTCGACCAATACCGGCGGCGTCTCGCCCAGGCTCGGGAAGCACTGCAGGATCATCTGCTGGTTGCTGCAGAGCATGCGCTGCGTGTTGATCACGCCCTTGGGCAGCTTGGTCGAGCCGGAGGTGAAGAGAAACTTGGCGATGGTGTCGGGGCCGACCTTGGCGTGGGCGTCATCGACCTGTGCGGTCGGCGGCGTGGCGAGCAGGTCGTCGAAGCTCGAGGCCTTGCGCCCGTCGACCGCGCCGCGCGCCAGCATCACCTCGCGATCGGCCGGCACCGCGGCCGCGATTGCCGGGCCGTAGGCCGCGCCGTCCGACGCATACACCAGCCCCGGTGTCAGCACGCCGAGGATGTGGCGCAGCTTGCCGTAGTCCTTCGACACCAATGAGTAGGCCGGGGACACCGGCGCGTACGGCACGCCGGCGAGCATGGCACCGAGGCCCAGCAGCAACTGCTCGAGGTCGTTGTCGGAGAGAATCGCCAGCGGCCGCTCGGCAGAGAGGCCGCGGTCCAGCAGCCCCTGCGCAATCGCGCGCGCGGCCTGCAGCGCCTGGGCGTAGCTCAGGTGCCGCCATTCGCCGCGCTGCGCACCGTCCGTGCGGCGTTTGGCAGCAAGCGTGCGCTCCGGCGCAAGCGTGGCCCAGTGCAGCAGCCGGTCGGTAAGGCGCGCCGGGTAGGGCTGCAGCGGCTCCGTCGAGACCAGCAAGGTGCTGCCGTCGGCACGCGGCGTGTAGAGCGCCTCGAGCGATCCGCCCAGCGGCACCGCGCGGTAGCGCGGCGCGGCGGGCCCGGGCCTCATCGAGCGACCTTGCCGGTAGGGCGCGCCATCGGTCTCATGCCTTGCTCACCTTCGCCGCCTTGCCGTCGAGGAAGTCGCGCATGCGGGACTTGGCGGCGTGGTCGCCCTGCGCGATTGCCGCCATCAGCGATTCGGCGAGCAGCCCCTCGGTCTGACTCATGTCGGCAATGCGCGGCAGCGCATGCATCACCCCGAAATTCGACAGCGGCGCGTTGGCGGCGATCTTCGCGGCCAGCTCGAATGCCTGCGCCAGCCCCTGCCCGGCCTCGACGAGGTATTGCGACAGGCCGATCGCATAGCCGGCATCGGCGTCGATGACACGGCCGGTCAGCATCATGTCTGTCATGCGCGCGACGCCGATCAGGCGCGGGATGCGCGAGGCGCCCCCGCCGCCGACGAACAGGCCGCGCTGGCCTTCGGGCAAGCCGTAGAACGTGCCGGCTTCGGCGACGCGGATGTGCGCCGCGCTCGCGAGTTCCAGGCCGCCGCCGACCACCGCGCCGTGCAGCACCGCGACCACCGGCACGCGCCCGAACTGGATCTGCTCGAAGGCCGCATGCCACGAGCGCGAATGCAGCACGCCCTCGGCGGCGCTGCGCTCGCTCAGCTCGGAGAGATCGAGCCCGGCGCAGAAGTGCTCGCCCTCGCCGCTGAGGACGACGACGCGCACTTCGGCCGGCAAGGTCGCGAATGTGGTGTGCAGCGCAGCGATCAGCGCGTCGTTCAGCGCGTTGCGCTTGTGCGGGCGTGACAGGCGCAAGTGCGCGACCGCGTCGCGAATCTCGAGCACGAGTGCAGGGGCCGAATCGGCAGACGAAACAGGTGTGTGATGCATGGCAGTGGCCGAACAACGGTTTCTATCGTTAACTAAATCCGGCGATTTTCGAACGGGGTAAACCCGCATGCCAACGGCTCACGCGCGGGCCGCCGCAAGCCGCTCGTATCCCATGGGTGGCGCTCCGGCCAGGGCATGCCTCGGGATGCGGATCAGGCGCCCGCGAGCCGGCGCCCTTGTCTCCTCGTATGATTCACTTCGATAAGTGCGCACCTGCGCGCCGCTGCTTGCCGCGCCTTCGCCGGAGACCCGCGATGAACACCGCCGACCTGATCGCCATCGACACCCACGTGCACGCGGAAACCTCGTGTCGCAACCCGTTCGACAGCTACGGCGAGGAGTACGACCGCGCCGCCGACAAGTACTTCGGCTCGAACCGGCGACCGACGATCGCCGAGACGGTGGCGTACTACCGCGAGCGCAAGCTGGGCCTCGTGATGTTCACCGTCGACTCCGAAGCGCAGCTCGGGCGCCGGCGCATCCCGAACGAGGAGATCGCCGAAGCCGCGCAGCGAAACGCCGACATGATGATCTGCTTCGCCAGCATCGATCCGCACAAGGGCAAGATGGGGGCGCGCGAAGCGCGCCGGCTGATCGCCGAGCACGGCATCAAGGGCTTCAAGTTCCACCCGACGGTGCAGGGTTTCCTGCCCTACGACAAGATGGCCTGGCCGCTCTACGAGGTGATCGCCGAGCACAAGCTGCCTGCCGTCTTCCACAGCGGCCACTCGGGGATCGGCAGCGGCATGCGCCGTGGCGGGGGCCTGCGGTTGCAGAACTCCAACCCGATGCTGCTCGAGGACGTCGCGATCGATTTTCCCGATATCCAGATCATCGTCGCGCACCCATCGTGGCCGTGGCAGGACGAGGCGCTGTCGCTGGCGCTGCACAAGCCCAACGTCTGGATCGACCTTTCGGGCTGGAGCCCGAAGTACTTCCCGCCGCAACTGATCCAGTACGCCAACACCTTGCTGAAGGACCGCATGCTGTTCGGATCGGACTACCCGCTGATCACGCCGGAGCGCTGGATGAAGGACTTTGCCGAGGCCGGTTTCAAGCCGGCGGTGCAGCCGCTGATCCTGAAGCAGAACGCGATGCGCCTGCTCGGCCTCGGCGGCTAGCGACGCACCGCGGCTTGCGTCACCGCGCCTCGCGTGACGACGGCGATTCGTCATCGTCATCGTCATCGATAACGTCCTCGTCGAGCTCGGTTTCTGGCTCCTCCTCGACACGCTTGATGATGGTCACCGGCACCGCTGCGCCATGCAGCACCGCCTGCGAGACCGAGCCGAGCAAGGCGCTGCGCAAGGCACCGCGGCCGCGTGCGCTCATCACGACCGCGTCGCAGCCGTAGCGTTCGAGAATGTCGACCAAGGCGTTGGCCGGCGCGCCGATCGTCACCTCGCGCTCGAACTCGAGACCGGCTGCGCTCAGCAGCGCTTCGCCATCTTGCAACGCGTCGGCGCCTGCGTCCAGGCTGGCGCGCTCGACCGTCGCGGTATCGGTCAACATCAATTCGTAGAAATGGGTGGGCTCCTGCACATTGGCCAGCACGAAGCTCGCACGCAGGCCGTCGGCGGTCAGGCGGATCGCGTGGCGCACCGCCTCGAGCGCGTAATCAGAGCCGTCGAGCGGAATCAGGATCTTCATCGGTTGTCCTCCAGGATCGGGCCTGGCGCACATCATGCACCGACGGCAGCACCAATGCCGACACGCGGCGCCACAATGGCCGCTGAGCCTGTGCCCGGCCGTTCCGAAGCGGGCTCGCCAACGCAGTCCGAAGAACGGAGGGCCTCCCAGTGAGCATTCGCCACCTCGACCAGTTGCTCGATCCGCGCTCGGTGGCGGTGATCGGGGCGTCGCAGCGCCCCGGCAGCGTCGGCGCCATGGTCTGGCGCAACATCAGCCGCGGCGGCTTCCGTGGCCCGCGCTACGCGGTCAACCCGAAGTACCGCGAGTTCGCCGGCGTGCCGGTGCATGCGAGCGTCGCCGCGCTGCCGGAGGCGCCGGAGCTGGCGGTGATCTGCACGCCCGCGCCGACCGTGCCGGGACTCATCGCCGCGCTGGCCGCGCGCGGTACCCGCGCCGCCATCGTCGTCAGCGCCGGCCTCGACGCCGCGCAACGACAGGCGATGCTGGATGCGGCGCGGCCGAGCGTGCTGCGCATCCTCGGTCCCAACTGCATCGGGCTGCTGTCGCCGCACATCGGCCTTAATGCCAGCTTCGCGCAGATCGACGCGCAGCCCGGGCCTCTGGCCCTGGTCTCGCAATCGGGCGCGCTGATGACGGCGATGCTCGATTGGGCCGCCGCGCGCGGCATCGGCTACTCGCACTTCATCTCGCTGGGCGATCACGCCGACGTCGACGTCGGCGACCTGCTCGACTACCTGGCCAGCGATGCCCACACCCGCGCGATCCTGCTCTATCTCGAATCGATCGAGGCGGCGCGCAAATTCATGTCGGCGGCGCGTGCGGCGGCGCGCAACAAGCCGGTGATCGTCGTCAAGGCCGGGCGCTCGGCCACCGGCCAGCGCGCCGCCGCCTCGCACACCGGGCGCCTCGCCGGCTCCGACATCGTCATCGACGCGGCGATCCGGCGCGCCGGCATGCTGCGCGTCGACACGATGGAGCAGTTGTTCGATGCCGCCGAGACCTTGGCGCGCTTCGCCGGCAACCGCGGCAGCCGGCTCGCGGTGCTGACCAATGGCGGCGGTGCGGGCGTCCTCGCCGCCGATGCCGCCGCGCGCGCCGGGGTCGAATTGTGCGAGCTGAGTGCCGCCACCGTCGAGAGGCTCGATGCGGTGCTGCCGGCCAACTGGTCGCGCGCCAATCCGGTCGACATCATCGGCGACGCGCCGGCCGAGCGCTATGTGCAGGCGCTGCAGGCGCTCGACGCCGAGCCGGCCGCCGATGCCCTGCTGCTGATCCATGCGCCGACCGCGATCGTGCCGAGCGCCGAGATCGCGCGCGCGCTCCTGCCCATGGCCAAGCGCACGCCGCCGCGCCTGCTCAGCTGCTGGTTCGGCGCCGATTCGGTGGCCGAGGCGCGCAGCTTGTTCCAGCAGGCCGGCGTCGCCAGCTACGCGACGCCGGAAGATGCGGTGCGCGCCTTCGCGATGCTGCT
>CAJDUZ010000004.1_pt1 | contig 40267 bp, 39 predicted proteins | sample 7391221 | NCBI WGS metagenome assembly CAJDUZ01 (sample SAMEA7055692, study PRJEB34461) | soil metagenome | biome: terrestrial ecosystem; feature: Peninsula; material: soil | place: Antarctica | collected 2016
TGCGTCGGCCGCATGACCGGCAACCAAGGTCACGAAGGCCTTGGGCACGGTGTGTCGGATCGGGTCGGGTGACGGCACGATCGCCGCCTCGGCAACCGCCGGGTGTTCGATCAGCACGCTCTCCAGTTCGAACGGGCTGATGCGGTAGTCGCTTGACTTGAACACGTCGTCGGCGCGCCCGACATAGGTGATGTAGCCGTCGGCGTCGCGCGCGCCGACGTCGCCCGTGTGATAGTGGCCCCCGCGCATGACCTCGCTCGTCTTGCCGGAGTCGTCGGCATAGCCGGGCATCAGGCCGATCGGGCGCGGCTCGAGTTCGAGCGCAATCTCGCCTTCGCTGGCGGGCTGCTCGTCAGCGTCGAGCAGCACGACGCGGAAGCCCGGCAGCGGCCGACCCATCGAACCGAGCTTGAGCGTCTGGCCCGGCGGGTTGCCAACCAAGGCGCAGGTTTCGGTCTGGCCGTAACCGTCGCGGATCGTGATGCCCCAAGCCTTGCGCACCTGCTCGATGACTTCGGGATTCAGCGGCTCGCCAGCCGAGACCAGCTCGCGCAGCTTCACCGGGTAGTCGGCGAGCGGCTCCTGAATCAGCATGCGCCAGACGGTCGGGGGCGCACACAAGGTGGTGACGTTCCGTTGCACCAGCACCTCCAGCACGCGACGCGCATCGAAACGTGGCTGGTTGTAGATGAAGATGCACGCACCCGCGATCCACGGTGCGAAGAAGCAACTCCAGGCGTGTTTGGCCCAACCGGGCGAGGAGATGTTCCAGTGCACGTCATTGGCCTGCAGCCCGATCCAGTACATCGTCGAGAGATGGCCGACCGGGTAGCTGGCGTGGGTGTGCTGCACCAGCTTGGGCTTGCTGGTCGTACCCGACGTGAAATAGAGCAGCAGCGGCTCACTGGCGCGGGTCGGCTGGCGCGGCACGTATGTCGTGCTCTCTCGGCGTGATGTGCTCAGGTCGATCCAGCCGGGAGTGGGCGGCCCGGCCAGCAGCCGGGTGAGCTGGCGCGACAGGCCGTCGAACTTGGCGGCGTTCGCGGCATTGGTGACGATGTGGCGCACGTTGCCGCGCTCGAGCCGGTCGACAAGGTCGTCGTGCGTCAGCAGGTTGGTCGCGGGAATCATCACCGCACCGATCTTGATGCACCCCAGCATCAGTTCCCAGAGAGCAACCTCGTTGCCGAGCATCAGCAGCACGCGGTCGCCGCGCATGACGCCGAGGCTCTCGAGATGGTTGGCAACCTGATTGGAGCGCTCGCTGAGTTCGGCGAAGCTCAGCTTGTCCTCGCTGCCATCCTCGCCGAGCAGCCAGAGCGCCGGGTGATGGTTGTCGCGCGCCAGCTCGTCGAAATGATCGAGGGCCCAGTTGAACTCGTCGAGTTCGGGCCAGCGGAACTGCGCACAGGCCGTGTCGTGGTCGCTGCGGTGATCGATCAGGAAATCACGCGCCGCACGAAAGCGGTTCAGGCCGGTGGTCATGGCGGGTCTCCGAAATGGCAACGCTGTTGCGCCACTGCTGTCAGTCTAGTGGTGCGGTTGCGCGGCGTGAAGGGAAATCCGCTCTACCGGCCGCGCGCTGTTTCAGCCGGCATCGGCAGCCGGCCTGCGCCGCCATTCCGACTCGTCGATCTGCTTCGTGAAATGCCGGAAATAGCGCATCAACTCAGGCGCGATGCGCTGCAGCTCGCGCCGGTGCTCGATGGCGAGCTTGTTGAGCGCGCGGCGCCCGCGCGGCGTCAGAGCGACCACGACACTGCGACGATCTCCCTCGTACGGCCGGCGTGCGACGAGACCGAGTTGCTCGATCCGGTCGATCAGGCCGACCGCGCTGTTGTGCTTGATCAGCAGCCACTGCGCCAGCGCCTTGACGGTAAACGGGCTCGTCGCGTCGTGCGCCTTGATCGCGAGCAGCGTCTGGTACTGCTGGGACGTGAGGCCGAGTGCTTCGGCGGCTTGTTCGCTGAAGAAGGAAAACTTTCTCAGCGCCAGCCGGAAAGACGCCAATCGGCGGAATTCTTCGTCTATCACGTGCGCTTTCCAGGATCGATCCGACAGACTGTCGGGCGCGTTGCACGAAAGCCATCGGTGTTTCCACCGAAGCGGCACACTTGACATTATATCGCACGCCGATGTAACGTCGAACGATATGTTGCAGCACGATACATCGTGCGATCTATCCCGACCTTGCCGTCCGCTCGAGTTGCGCGCGGCATCTTAACCGAGGGCGGCATCGTCCGGTACACAAGATCAGGCGCGCCGGAGCGGGTCGAGCGCGGGGTGCCCGTAAGCCTGGCCGGCCATATTCAGCGGAGGTTCGGCTGCCCTGTTTGCTCAGGGTTTCCGAGCCTAGGCTGTTGTATCGTACAGGGATAGATTCTGAAATATGTCGTGCAACATAGGCGCGAGGCAGTTTTGTCCGGCTGATGACCCGAAGGCGTGCGCGTCTTCATCCTGCTCATTGAGCGTACCGACCGCGATGTGGGGATGCGATTGATCAACACGTGACGTCCGGTGATCTTCGCGCGGCCGATGCTGCGGGGCTTGCCTGACGGCCGCCGGCCCGCAACACTTGGCGCTCTGGCGCCTCGGTGGCTCGCCCGGGCGTCGTTGCCCTGCACCAAACCCAACGGCTGTGATCTGGGCCGAAACCAGGATCGATTTCCAAGAAAGGAAACGCATGTCTAAGTCCAAGCTCAGAAACGGCACGGCGCCTGCCATCTCGCGTCGTGATGTCCTTCATCGGAGCGCGGGTGTCGCTGGGGCGACATTGTTTGCGAGTTTCGGCGGTGTCCGTTGGGCCTACGCCGCCGACGACAAGCCGGCGATGGGAACCTGGCCGGCCGGGTCGCAGGGCGACACCGTCAGCATCGGCGCCGCCGTGCCGCTCACCGGCACCTATGCGGTGCAGGGCGCCGACGAACTCAAGGGCATGGAGCTCGCCGTCGAGCACATCAACACCAACCACGAGTTGATGAAGAAATTCGCGCCGAAGGTGAACAACGGCCTGCTCGGCAAGAAGGTGAAGCTGCTCTCGGCCGACTCGGCCGCCAAGCCGAACCAGGCGCTGCAGGTGGAGCAGACCTTCATCAACCAGAGCAAGGTCATCCTGATGATTGGCTCGACCTCGTCGGCCGTGGCGGTCGCGATGAACAAATTTGCCGAGCGCGAGAAGATTCTTTACCTGGCTGGAATTTCCGGTTCCAACGACACCACCGGTAAAGACTGCGTGCGCTACGGTTTCCGCCAGGGGTTTTACGGCGAGATGGCGGCAAACGCAATCGGCCCCGTGCTGGTGAAGCAATTCGGCAAGAACCGCAAGGCGGCGTTCATGACGCCCGATTACACCTACGGGCACACCACGACGAAGTCGGTCATTGACTACCTGTCGAAGGAGGCCGGCTGGACGATGGTGACCAACCAGGTGTCGCCGCTGGGCACCCAGGACTTCAGCCAGTATCTGACCAACATTGCCAATTCGGGCGCCGATTTCCTCATCAACGTGAACTGGGGGCGCGACGCCGTGCTGTCGACCCAGCAGGCCAAGCAGTTCGGACTGCTGCCGAAGATGACGCTGGTCATCCCGTACCAGATTCCCTTCTTCGCCAAGGAGGTGGGTCCCGATATCACGGCCGGCGTCTTCGCCGCGACCGATTTCTGGTGGACGGTCGAGGACAAGTATCCGCTTGCCAAGATGTTCGTCGACTCTTTTCAGAAGAAGTATGGCTATCGACCGGAATGGGGAGCCGAAAACAGCTACGTCAGCTTCGCCCAGTGGGCACGGATGGTCACGGAAGCGAACAGTTTCTACCCACCCGATGTCATCAAGCAGTACGAGAAGGGTGAAACCATTCCGTCGCTCCTCGGGGATGTCCATTACCGGCCGCAAGACCACCAGTGCGTGCGTCCGGTCGTTCTGGTTCGCGGCAAAGCGAAGAAGGACATGAAGAACGATGAAGATTTCTGGGAGGTGATCGACATCGTGCCGGGTGAAAAGGTGATACAGCCGGCCGACGCGTTCGGGTGCAAGCTCGGCAGCTACACCTGACGATTGGGAACTTCCTGCGGCCTGCGCGGGGTTTTGGGGCGCAGTCGAATGCTTGCCGTCGCACAAGGCGGCAAGCATTGCCGCTGCCGGGGAATCTGCCGAGGCAGGGCAAATTCAGACGAAAAATGAAATGTTCGAATTGATCGACCAGCCGGGTGACACAGCGTGATCAACTGGGCCAACTTCATCTCGCAATGTTTCAACGGCCTGGTGCTGGGGGCGCTGCTGGCGCTCATCTCCTCCGGCCTGACGATCATCTACGGCACCCTTGGCGTGCTCAATCTCGCGCATGGCGCAATGTTCATGCTGGGCGGCTACGCCGGATGGATGGCCTGGAGCTATACCGGTTCCTTCATCGTCGCGGTCATTGTCGGCTCGCTTTTCGTGATGCTGGTGGGTGTCGTGACGGAGCGGCTGATCATCCGCCACTTCTATGCCCGGCCTCCTGAAGACCAACTGCTCGTCACTTTCGGCCTTGCCATCGTCTTCGTCGAAGCCGTGCGCTTCTTCTTCGGCAGCCTGTCGAGAACGCTGCCGCCGCCGGCACCGCTCGTCGGCATCACGCCACTGGGCTTCATGGTCTATCCGACCTATCGGCTGGCTCTGCTCGGCATCGTCACGATCGCACTGCTTGCGCTGTATTTCGTTCTCTACCGCACCCGTGTCGGCATGATCGTGCGTGCCGGCATCGAAGATTCGGTGATGGTGAGTTCGCTCGGCATCAATGTCTACAAGGTATTCATGCTGGTCTTCGGCATCGGCGCGATGGCGGCCGGCTTTGCCGGTGTCGTCAACGCGCCGGTGGTTTCCATCGCGCCCGATGTGGGCGAGGCAATTCTGGTGCAGACCTTCGTCGTCGTCGTCATCGGCGGGGTAGGCTCCTTTCCGGGCGCAGTGCTGGGCGGCCTCATCGCCGGCGAGATCATCTCCATCACATCGATGTTCAACCCCGCCTATTCCTATGTCATGCTGTTCGTCGCGATGACGCTTGTGCTGATGCTTCGTCCTCGCGGCCTGCTCGGCGCCGCGGGCCGAGAGTGAGGGTGGCTCTGTGACGCCTACCAGACAACGACCCTTCGTCGTCGAAATTCTGACGATCGCCGGCCTGGTTGCGGCACCCTTCGTGCTGCCCCTGCTCGGCTTCTCGCCGACCACGATCAACCGCATCCTTGTCTGGGCGCTGGTCGGCATCGGGTTCGACCTGCTGTTCGGCTACACCGGCCTGCTGTCGTTCGGCCAGTCGGCGTTCTTCGGCACCGGCGGCATGTTCGCTGCCTACCTGCTGACGCAGGCCAACTTCACCAACACCGTCGCGGCCCTCCTTCTGGGCACGATCGTCGCTGGCGTTGTCGGTTATCTGGTCGGGCTCATCGCATTGCGGCGCACCGGCATCTATTTCGCGATGATCACCGTGGCGATCGCCGAGGTCTTCTTCTTCGTCGAGTTCAACCCGTTGTCGGCCTATACCGGCGGTGAGAACGGCCTGCCGGGCGTGCCGGCGCCGAACCTCCCGCTGGGCTTCACGACGATCCAGTTCGACACCAACTTGTCGATGTATGTGTTTCTCGCGTTCTGGTATTTCGTCGGCCTGGTGATCGCACTGCGCATCGTTCGATCACCGGTTGGTCTGCTGCTGCGGGCCATTCGCGACAATCCGCTGCGTGCGCAGGCGCTGGGTCACAACGTCCACAGCTACAAGCTTCTGGTCTTCGTGGTCGCTGCGATGTATGCCGGTTTCGGCGGCGGTCTGCTGGGCATGATGCAGGGCTTCATGCCGCCCGATGCGTTCATGTTCGCGACCTCGGGCGAGATCATCATGATGACCGCGATCGGCGGCATCGGGACGCTGTTCGGGCCGCTGCTCGGGGCCGCGACGTGGCTGCTGCTGAGCGACTTCTTCCAGACGACGCTGCATCTGGGTGCCACCTGGAAGCTCATCCTCGGCATCGTGTTCGTGCTTCTCGTGGTCTTCTTGCGCCATGGCCTGGTCGGCGTGATCGCCAGTCTCTACCACCTGGTCATCGGTCGCAAGAAGGCGATGACGCAGCCGATCGACACAACGCCGGCAGTGGCTACGTCGAGGCCGCCGGCGCCGGTGACGGCCAGATACAAGCCGACCCACAGCCACACTGGCACGATTCTGCAGGCGACCGGTCTGACCAAGCGTTATGGCGGCCTGGTGGCCAACAGCGAGATCGACTTCACCGTCAACCACGGTGAGATCCGAGGCATCATCGGGCCGAACGGCGCGGGCAAGAGCACCTTCTTCAAGATGCTGACGTGCGAGATCATTCCGACGTCCGGAAAAATCATGTTCGATGGCCGCGACATCACGCACCTGGGCGTCGCCGACGCCTGCCAGCTCGGGCTCACCAAGAGTTACCAGATCAACCAGCTTTTCGAGCGACTCAGTGTCAGGCAGAACCTGACGATCGCCGCACTCGGCGAGATCCGGGGCAAGTTCAGGCTCGACCTGTTCAAGAGTCTTCCAAAGGTTCCCGGCCTGGCGGCGCAAGTGGAAAGCACGGCGGCGCTGGTTCACCTGACCGGGCGGCTCGATACAGCTGTCTCCGAACTGGCCTATGGCGAGAAGCGTCGGCTCGAGATCGGGCTGGCGCTTGCGACTTCGCCGAGCCTGTTGCTGCTCGACGAGCCGCTTGCCGGCATGAGCGAGGAGGAGCGCGTCGATACCGTGGCGCTGCTGAAGTCGATTGCGGTGGGCCGCACGATGATCGTCATCGACCACAACATGGAGTCTCTTTTCGAACTGGTCGGGAGGGTCACCGTGCTGCAGGAAGGACGCGTGCTCGTCGAAGGTACGCCCGATGAAATAAAGAACAACGCCAAGGTTCAGGAAGCCTATCTCGGCGGCGTCGAAGAAGAGGTCGCATTGGTATGAGCCTGCTCGAGGTCAGCGGCCTGAATAGCTACTACGGCGACAGTCACATCCTGTTCGATGTCTCGCTGCACGTGAACAAGCACGAGGTCGTGGGCCTTCTGGGCCGCAACGGGGCCGGCAAGTCCACGACGTTGAAAAGCCTGATGGGCGTCGTCAAGCCAAAAACAGGCAGCGTCGCGCTCGACGGTGTCGAACTCGCCGGCAAGAAGGCGCATGACATCGCCCGCGTGGGCATGCAACTCGTCCATGAGGACCGACGCATCTTCGGGAGCCTCAACGTCGAGGAAAACATCATCCTCGCCGGGCTGACCGCCAGCGACAAATGGCCGCTGGAGCGCATTTACGAGATGTTTCCGCGGCTGAAGGAGCGGCGTGCCAGCCGCGGCACCGACCTCTCCGGCGGCGAGCAGCAGATGCTGGCGATCGCGCGAGCGCTGGTGCGCAATCCGAAGATCGTGCTGCTCGATGAGCCGTTCGAGGGCCTTGCGCCGGTCATCGTGCAGGATCTCGTTCGCGTCTGCCATAGCCTGGCACAGGCCGGTCAGACCATTGTCCTGGTCGAACAGAATCTGGCCGCCACGCTGGCGCTGGCGAGCCGCGTCTACATTCTCAACAACGGCCAGATTGCGCACGAAGGGCCGGCCGCGTCACTCCGGTCCCAACCGGAAATCCTCCAGCGCTATCTGGGCGTCTAGGCCGACGCGGCTGCTGCTAGCGGCCTGTCACAACCTGAATTCAGTGCCGAAAGGGTTGACATGGACGAGAAGCGCGCCGCGGTCGTGATCGGTCATATCAGCGTCAAAGATCCGCAAAAGTGGGCGGAATATTGCAGCCGCGTGCCGGCGACGATCGCCCCGTGGAACGCCGAACTGGTGTTCCGCGGCAAGTGTGTCGCGGTTCTCGGTGGCCGGCACGAGCACACTGACACCGTGGTGCTGCGCTTTCCCGACCGTTCCGCTGCCGACGGCTGGTTTCACTCGCCCGCCTACCAGGCCTTGCTGCCGCTGCGCCACGAGGCTGCCGACGTCGACCTGATCAGCTTCGAAGGCTGAAGCACCGAGGGACGCTGCCCATCCCGCGCGTCGCGGCGCGGCTTGCGAACGCGTTCCAAGCTCAGAGCGTGTTGCGGTGCCGCGTCAGCAGCGAGCCGACCGCCCCGAAGGCAACCAGCAAACCCGCAACGACCGCGACGATGCCGCTCGATTGCAGCACCCCCGGCACCTCGCCGAGCACCGGAATGGCGAGCAGTGCCGCGGCGCCCGGCACCAGCGCGCCGAAGAAGGCGGCGCGCGCCGAGCCGAGCAAGGCGACCGCGCGGCTGAACGCGAGCACGGCGACCAGTCCGGCGCCCAGGCCCTGTGCCGTGGCCTGCAGCAGCACGGTCGCGGCCCCGGCCGCGGCGAGCCGCTCGAAACCCGAGGTCGCCGCGAAGAACGGCGCGAACGCCAGGAACGACAGCACGACGACGACGCTGGTGACCCGTAGCGGATCGACCTGCCAGCGACGCGACAGCGCGCCGAAGAGCCCCCAGCAGCAGCCGGCCAGCGCGAACAGGAGGTCGCCGAGCGGCGTCTTGCCGCCGGCACTGTGCAGCAGGCCGTCGCCGCCGATGCAGACGAGCCCGACAACGACCAGGGCCGCGCCGAGCACGCTGGCGCGCGACAGCGGCTGGCGCGCCAGCCACGCCGACAGGCCGACGCCGGACAACATCTGGAATGCCGGCGCGATCACCGCACCATGCGCAAGCGGCGCCATCGTGAAGCCGGTCATGTAGAGCATGCTGAAGAGCGGACCGGCCAGCAACGCCAGCACCAGGCCGCGCGGCCAGCCGATGCCGGCAAGGTCGTGCAGGCCGTAGCGCACCAGCAAGGGCAGCAGCAGCACGCCGCCGGGGGCGAAGCGCAACAAGGTCAGGTCGGCTGCGCTCAGGCCGCCCTTGACGGCGTAGCGTGCCAGCACGCTGTAGCCGGCCCAGATCGCCGCGGCTACGAAGCCCCAGACCAGCCCCGCCGTGTGGTCGCGGTGGGTGTCCGCGGCTTCGGGTGTCAGGCGCAGACCTGCAAGCCCGGCGAGCCGGCCTCGACGCGCCCGATCACCGCGGCGTCGCCGAAGCCGTCGGCGTGAAAGAGGCGCAGGACTTCGTCGGCGATCGAAGGGTCGCAGCTCACCAGCAGGCCGCCCGAGGTCTGCGGGTCGGCCAACAAGGCCTGCGCGACCGGCGGCAGTCCTGGCGTCAAGGTGACGTCGGCGCCGTAGCCGGCCCAGTTGCGCGCCGACGCACCGGTGACGATGCCTTCGGCGGCGAATGCGGCGACACCTTCCAGCAACGGCACCGCGGGCCAATCGATGACGGCACGCAGCCCCGCGCCGCGCGCCAGCTCGAGCGTGTGGCCCGCGAGACCAAAACCGGTGACATCGGTCAGCGCGTGCACACCGGCCAGTTCGGCCAGAGCGATGCCGGGCGTGTTGAGCTGCGTGGTCGTCTGTACGAGTTGCGCGTAGCCGGCGGCATCGAGCCGCGACTTCTTCAACGCCGCCGAGAGCACACCGACGCCGATCGGCTTGCCGAGGATCAGCCGGTCGCCGGCCTTCGCGGCGGCGTTGCGCCGCACCTTGTCGGGGTGCACCAGCCCCATCACGACCAGGCCGTAGATCGGCTCGACCGAATCGATCGTGTGGCCGCCGGCGATCGGGATGCCGGCCGCGCGGCAGACTGCCTCGCCGCCACGGACGATCTCGCCGATGACGTCGAGCGGCAGCTGCTCGACCGGCATCGCCAGCAGCGCCAGTGCCATGATCGGCTTGCCGCCCATCGCATAGACGTCGCTGATCGCGTTGGTCGCGGCAATGCGGCCGAAGTCGAACGGGTCGTCGACGATCGGCATGAAGAAGTCGGTGGTGGCAATCAGCGCCTGCTCGTCGTTGAGCCGGTAGACCGCGGCGTCGTCGGCGGTCTCGATGCCGACCATCAGCTGCGGCGGGATCAACCCGCCTGCGCTCTTCTTCAGAATCTCCGACAGCACGCCCGGCGCGATCTTGCAGCCACAGCCGCCACCGTGCGAGAAGCTGGTGAGCCGCAGCGCAGGGGGCGCGGCCCTTCGAGTGTCGTCGTGCATCGGAACCCCGCTCAAAAGCATCATTATCGCGAGCGGGCGGCGCGGCTGCTGCGCAGGAGCTCGGCGCCGAGTGCCTGCACCCGGCGCCGCTCGAGCGCCGGGGCAAACGCCGGCGCTCGCGCTGCGCACTGCGCGCGCAGATGCGCGGCATAGGCCGCATCGCCGGCAAAGCGCTGCATCAGGGCGGCCAACGCGCGAGCATCGCCGACGGTGAAGTAGCCGTCGTAGTCGCTGCCGAGCATTCCGACGTTGCCGTCGATGCGGCTCGCCAGCACCGCCACATCGGAGCGCAGCGCCTCGACGATGACATTGGCGCCGCCTTCGACGCGGCTGGCGTGGACCAGGGCGGTGGCGTCGGCGAGCTTGCGCCGCGTTGCATCGTGCGGCAGCGCGCCGAGCCAGCGGTAGTATGGGCATTCGGCCTGCACGCGCTCAGCGGCCGCGCCGAGCGCCGCATCGAGCGCTGCGCCGATGTGGACGATCTTCAGATGCGGAGGCAGCAGCCGCACCGCCGCGAACAAGGTCAGCGGGTCCTTCTCCGCTCGCAGATGGCCGACCGCGACGAAGGTATCGCGCGAGCTGTGGCCGATGAGGCGCGGCGCCGACTGCACGATCACCCGCGCCTTGGGCCGCGCCGCCGCGTCCAGGTGCTGCAAGGCCGCCGCTTGCAGCACCACCAGGTGGCTGGCACAGGCGAGCGCCTGTTGCGCCTCCTGGTCGATGGCCAGGTCGCCGTAGAGGTCGGTGCCGGTCAGCACCAGGCCCAGCGGCCGTTCGGGGAACGCGGCGTGAAAGCGCAGGATCGATTCGGCCGAGCGCCGCGCGTGCAGCGCGATCAGCGCATCGGCCGGCGCGCCGTCCCAGGTCAGCGCGAGTTCGACCTGTGCCAATGGCGCGAGGAAGCGCTGCCAGCGCGACGCGGTCTGCCAGTTGCCGTTGTTCGCCGCGGCCGTGGCCGGAGAGACCAGACAGATGCGGGCGCTGTCGTCCGACATCAGCGTGACAGCGCGAGCTTCAGGCCAAAGGCGATCAGGAAGACGCCGGCGACGCGGCCGAGCGCGCGCGAGATGGCTGGATTGGCGCGCATGCGCTCGGCCAGCCTGTGTGTGAGCAGCACGACGATCAGGCCGTAGGCGAAGGTCAGCGTCGCGATCGTCGCCGCCATCACCGCAAAGGTCGTCAGTCCCTGGTGGCGCGCCGGGTCGACGAAGAGCGGAAAGAACGCCATGTAGAAGACGATCGCCTTCGGGTTCAGCAAGGTGATCATCAGCGCCTGGCGGAGATAGTGACGCGGCTGGATCACGAGCACCGGCGCCGCGCCGGCGCGGGCCACGAGCATGCGCCAGCCGAGCCAGGCGAGGTAGGCGGCGCCCAGCCATTGCACCGCGTGGAAGGCCGGCGGCCAGGCGGCGAGCAATGCGGCGACGCCGGCGACGGCCAACCACATCAGCATCTGGTCGCCGACGATCAGCCCGCAGGTGGCAGCGACACCCGCCGTGACGCCGCCCTTGCCGGTCGAGGTGATCAGCGCGAGATTGCCGGGCCCGGGGACCAGCAGGAAGACGATGACAGCGGCGACGAACGAGCCGTAGTCGGCGATGCCGAACATGGGTAGAGCCTATGAGAGCGAGGGGCGCATCGTATGCGAACGGGGCGGTCCCCGACAGCTGCCGGGCGACTCCGGCATCCGGTGCGCGGTGCGCAGCGATCCTCGACAATCGATAGCGCCCTGCGTCGTGCCAGCTGGGCCGCAGCGGCCTGCGTGGCGCTGCCCGCTCGCGTATCCCTTTCCCTGGCATTCGTTTCGCGTCTCGTTGCCACTCCCGTGCCTGTGCTGCCCACCTCCGACCCTGCCAGACCCGACCCGACAGCCGAGACCGACGCGCAGGGCCGTTTCATCGCGCTGCTGCGGCATTCCCTGAGCGAAGGCACGTTGAAAAGGCTGGTGCTGGCGAAGCCGCGCCGGGAAAGCGACCTGCGTCGCGTCGTCGTGCGTGCACTCCAACTGCAGGGCCGCGCGGCGCTGTCGTTCGTCTACAGCCACACGACGCGCGACATCACGCGAAACCTTTCGGAAGCCGAGGGGCTGGCGGCCGTCGAGCGGCTGCTCGCGGACGTCGTCCAGCACGCCCATCTGCTGACGACGACCGAGGACGTGCAACTGCTGCGCAGCAAGCGCGGCCGGACGACCTTGATCCGGGCGACCGCATCAGCCGTCAGCGCGCCGGCAACGACGCAGGCGCCGCCTGTGGTGGCGACCGCGGCAAGCCCGGAATCGGCGCCCGGGCGGCCGGCCGCATCAGCAGCGCCGGCCGCGGTGCCAATCCCCGCGCCGCATGATCGCGCCAAGCGCCGCTACATCGACATCGGTCGGCCCTGGCTGGTCGCGCTCGGCATCACCGATGCGCAGCACCGGTTGATCCCGGCGCTGGCGCGCAAGTGGAAGCAGATCAACAAGTTCGTCGAGATCTTCGATCATGCGCTGGCCGATGCTCCGCTCGATGCGGCCGGGCCACTGCGCGTCGTCGACTTCGGTTGCGGCAAGGGCTATCTCACCTTCGGGCTGCACGACCATTTGCAGACGCTCGGCCGCCGGGTCGACGTCATCGGCGTCGAGCTGCGCGAAGACCTGGTGCAGCTCTGCAACGACGCGGTGCGGCGCTCGGCGCTCGAGGGCCTTACGTTCGTCCATGGCGACATCCGCAGCCACGCGGTGCCGGGGCTCGACGTGATGATCGCCTTGCACGCCTGCGATACCGCAACCGATCACGCGATCCACGCCGGCATCGCCGCGGGGGCCTCGATCATCATGTGCTCGCCGTGCTGCCACAAGCAACTGCGGCCGCAGCTGCGCATCCCCGAGGCCCAGCGGCCGCTGTTGCGGCACGGCATCCACCTCGGCCAGCAGGCCGAGATGCTGACCGACGCCTTGCGCGCGCTGTTGCTCGAAGCGAACGGCTACACGGCGCGCGTGTTCGAGTTCGTTTCGCTCGAACACACCAGCAAGAACAAGATGATCCTGGCCGTCAAGCGCATGGCGCCGGGGGCGGATCCGGCCACGGCGCGAGCCGAGGTTCGCGCGCTCAAGGACTATTACGGCATCCGCGAGCACTGCCTCGAGACCTTGCTCGACGCCGATGCCGATGCCGATTCAGCACACGCCGATGCACACGCCGTTGCAGCCGGCGACGCAGACGCAGACGCAGACGGCCGCTGAGGGTGTCCGGCGTCAGCTGGGCTCGGAAGGTGCCGCTGCCTGGCGCGCATCAGTCGACGGGCCGTCTGCGGCCTCGCGGCGCCGGAACATGCCCCAGCCCTGCATCGAAAGCACGACCTCGCCGTGCTGGTTGCAGACCTCGGTCTGCGAGCGCACCAGGCCGACATCGGGGCGGCTGGCCATCGGCCGGGCATCGAGGGTCGTCAGGCGGATGTTCAAGGTGTCGCCGGGGTAGACCGGCTTGTGCCATTTGAGGTTCTCGATGCCCGGAGAGCCCAGGCTCGACGACTCGAGCAGGTAGCCGTCGCAGAGCATGCGCATCATCATCGCGCAGGTGTGCCAGCCGCTCGCTGCGAGCCGGCCGAACAGTGAGGCCTCGGCCGCGGCGTCGTCGAGATGGAAGGGTTGCGGGTCGAACTCGCGCGCGAACGCCAGCACGGCGTCGCGGCTCACCGGCATCTGGCCGAATTCGCGCACCTGGCCGACCGGGAAATCTTCCCAGTAGTAGCGGATCGGCCGGGCGGGGGCCGCTTCGGGCGGGACGGGAGCAGCGGTCATCGGCGGCATCTGGCGACCGGCGGGATGCCGGCGGTGCCCAAGGATAGCCAATCCCGGGAGGACCGATCAGGGGGTACCGGGCCGCTCGGCGAGTACGGCGTCATGGACGAGTTCGGCCGCCGCCAGATCCCCCAAGGCGGTGCCGACCGACTTGAACAGCGTGATCTCGCTCGCTTCAACGCGGCCCTTGCGGCTGCCGTTGCAGAGTTCGGCCAGGGTGCCCTGCAAGCTGGAGGCGGCGAAGGCGCTGGCCTGGATGGCCTGCAGCACGTCGCCCGACTTGGCCAGCGCCTCCTCGGTGTCGACCCAGACGCGCGCGCGGGTGAAGCATTCGGCATCGCTCTCGCGCATCTCTGGCGTGAAGCTGCCGATCAAGTCGAGATGCGTGCCGGGGCGCAGCCAGGCGCCATGGATCAGCGGCGCGGTCGCCAGGGTCGCGCAGCTGACGATGCCGGCCTGCGCCACCGCCGCCTGCAGATCGGTGGTGCAGCGTGCGCCGTGGCCGGCGTCGCTCAAACGCTGCGCCAGTGCCTGGGCCGACTGCGGGTTGCGGCTCCAGACCGCGACGCGCTCGATCGGCCGTACCGTGGCATAGGCCGGTGCGAGCAACGCGGCGACGCGGCCCGAGCCGACGATCAGCAACTCGCGCGCATCGGCGCGCGCGAGGAACGAGGCCGCGAGTGCCGACGCTGCCGCGGTGCGGCGTGCCGTGAGCTCGTTGCCGTCGATCTGCGCCAGAGCGATGCCGGTGCTCGCATCGAGCAGCAGGTAGGTCGCGTCGAGCCCCGGCTTGCCGAGCGCGGCGTTGCCGGGGTAGATCGTCACGGTCTTGATGCCGATGCGACGGCCGCTGCGCCAGGCCGGCATCAGCAGCAAGGTCGCGTCCGCGCCGGACGGCGTGGCGATGCGATGGGTGTGCCGCAACGGCACTTCGCAGCCGCTGATGAAGAGCTGGCGCAACGCGTCGATCAGCGCATCGAACGGCAGGTGCCGGCGTGTCGTCGCGGCGTCGATGACGAGCATGGTTTGAATGTCGATGCCGTGGAAGTGCCTTGGTGCTGGCCCTGGTGGCCGCCGCGCCGGTGCCGATGCAGGCGCGGGCGACTCGAACCGTTCCGGGCCGCGGCGTTGTCAGGATGTCTCGACGTAGTCGACGGCGTCGCGATAGGCCGCTTCGCGGTGCAGGTCCCAGTAGCCTTGCTGCAGCCGCGCGGTGATCGGGCCGGGGAAGGCGGGCAGCGGCCGGCCGTCGATGCGCGCGATCGGCAGGATGCCGCCGCCGGTCGACGTGATGAAGACCTCGTCGGCAGCGGCCAGCGCGTCGGCGGCGACCGGCTCGAGGCGCAGCGGGATGTCGAAGCGCTCGCAGAGTTCGATTGCGGTGCGGCGCGAGACGCCTTCGAGGACGCCTCGCGCGGGCGTGCGGACGACGCCGTGTTCGACGACGAAGACGTTGAAACCCGGGCCTTCGGTCAGGTTGCCCTGAGCATCGACGACGCAGCTCGTGTCGGCGCCGCGATCGTAGGCGTCGAACAGCGACTGCACGAGGTCGAGCCAGTTGTAGTTCTTCACCGTCGGATCGACGGATTCGGGGGCGATGCGCTGGCGCGCGCTGACGTGCAGGTCGATGCCGCTGCGCTGCTTCTCGGGCGGCGCGATCCAGACGTAGGGCACCGCGTAGGCGTAGAAGCGGTTGACGGCGAGCCGTGGATCGCGTGCGCCGCGTGGCGGCACGCCACGGGTGCAGACCATCGCGACATAGGCTTCGCGCAAGCCCGCGGCGCGCACACAGCCGTGCAGGATCGCGCGCACTTCGCCACGCGAATGCGGCAGCTTGAAGCGCAGCTTGGCGAGGCTCGCCTCGAAGCGATCGAGATGGTCCTCGAGGCGGAAGAACGCCCCGTCCCAGACGCCAGCGACGTCGTAGGTGGCGTCCGAGCGCGTGAAGCCCCAGTCGAACAGCGAGACCTTGGCGTCCTCGGGGGCGACGAACCGACCGTCCACGAAGGCGGCCGCGCCGGGGAATGCGTTGAATCCAGGCTGCTGCATGCGTCTTCTCCAGACAGGCGCGCCGGCAGTGGCGGCCAGGCGGCCGCAGCCGCGCTGCCGAGGATAGCCGCCGCGAGCGGTGAGCCGCGACCCGCAGCCTCGGCACCGTTCAGCGCTGTGCGGTTTCGTCGAACAGCGCGCCGAAGAAGTGACGGAAGACGTCCGGCTCGCTCACTTCGCGGATCGCCAGGCCGTGCAGCGGCTCGCGAAACGGCTCGGAGGCGGCCATCGGCTCAAGCTCGGCGGGGCGCGTCGCGTCCCAGACCGGCGCATCGCTGAAGACCGGCGCCCCGGCGGCGCGCGCTCGCAGACCCAGGCGCAAGCGGCGCGCCGCCACGGCGCCGGCGAGCGACGGCAGCTCTTCCCATTCGATCGCGTCGCCATGTGACACGACGCGCGGAGTTTCGAGAAAATGCAGATTCGCTGGTACGTTGCGCATCGCGCTGCCTTGCAGTGGAGTGAAGGCACGATAGGGCTGGGCGCGCATCGCAATGCCGCGAACAACGAGACCGACCACGGCCAATTCGGCGATCGAGCGTGGCCCGGCGTTGTCCGCCGACGACCGCTTCACGCCCGAGCTGCACAGGTCGCTGGGCACATGGTTTGCTGCCCTCGCTGGTTGAACGCCGGAGCCAACGCCGCCCCGACAGCATCGGGAGACCTGAATGAGCAAGCCGTCATCGGAACAGCTGAAGACGATCGAAGCGGAGCTAGACCGGCGTGAGCGCGATCTGCAGGAGCAGATTCGCGCGGCCGATGCCACCGAGCCCGAGCGGCCGGCGGCCTCCCGGCCCGAGGTCGGCGACATCATCGATGCCGGCGACGCCAACTTTCGCATCGGCATCGAGCATGCCGAGCGCCAGCGCGACCAGGAGGAACTGCAGGCCATCGACGGTGCGCGCGCGCGCATCGCCGCCGGCAGCTACGGCGCGTGCATCGAGTGCGGCAAGCCGATCCCTCTGGAGCGCCTGAAGGCTCAGCCGACCGCAACGCGCTGCATCCGCTGCCAGGGCGCCTACGAGCAGCGCCACCCGGCGGTGCCGCTCTACACGCCGTAGCGCAGCGCGACGGCGTGGGCCACGCGGCGTGACGTCCGCCACGGCTTGGACACATCGGACCGGAGGTTGCACGCCTAGTCACGCACTCCGGTGTCCGGCCCGACCTTGAAGACCTGGCGCAGATAGGCGAGGAAGGTCTCGTCATCACACAGCAGCTTGCCGGGACTGTCGGAGAGCTTGGCCACCGGCTGGCGATTCGCGTGCGTCAGCTTCATCACGATGTGCAAGGTCTCGAGCCCCATGTCGTTGGTGAGGTTGGTGCCGATGCCAAAGCCCGTCTGCGTGCGGTCGGCGAAATGCCGGTAGAGCTCGAAGGCCTTCCGGAAGTCGAGCCCGTCGGAAAAGACCAACCGCTTGGTATTGGCGTCGATGCGCAGCTTCTCGTAATGCGCCAGCGCCTTTTCGCCCCAGGCGACCGGGTCGCCCGAGTCGTGGCGCAGGCCGTCGAAGAGCTTGGCGAAATAAAGATCGAAATCGTTGAGGAACGCATCCATGCCGACGACGTCGGTGAGCGCGACTCCGAGATCCCCGCGGTACTCCTGCACCCAGTCTTCGAAGGCGGCGCGCTGGAAGTCGCGCAGCCGCACGCCGAGCGTCTGGTAGGTCTGCAGGTACTCGTGCGCCATGGTGCCGATGGGCGAGAGGTCGAAGTCGCGCGCGAACAGCACGTTGGAGACGCCCTTGAAGAACTGCGGCGCCTCGCGCTTGAGAGTCGTGACGACCTCGCGTTGCCACTCGAACGAGAAGCGCCGCCGCACGCCGAAATCGAAGAACTCGAACGGGTTGCGGCGTGGCGGCTCGAGGGCAAACGCCTGCAAGGCTTCGATCTTGGCTGCAAGCCGGCTGCGCCCCTCCTGCCAGGCGTGGTCACGGTCGAAGCGCCGGAAGTAAAGCTCGTTGACGATCGCGAGCACGTAGATCTCGAACGCCATCACATGCACCTGCGGGCCGTGCGCGACGATCTCGAGCTGCGGCCCGATGGCACGCGCGCGGATGAACTCGCGCTGGAAGTGGAAGATGCGCAGGAAGTCGATGAAGTCCGAGCGCATGAAGCGCAGGCCGCCGAGATAGGCGAGCTCGTCGGCGCGAAACTTCAGCGCGCACAGTGCGTCGAGCTCGGCGTTGACGTCGTCGAGCAGTTCGGCCAGCGGGTATGAGGGCTGGTTGCGGCAGACGAAGGTGTATTCGGACTGCGTCGCCGGATGACGATGCAACATCGCCTGCCACATCGTGAACTTGTAGAGATCGGTGTCGAGCAGGCTGTGGATGATGGGCATCTGGGCTTCCGGTTCGAGCGCGGCGCGCCGACGTCTTATCGTAGTGTGTGCCGGAATGCCTGGCCGGCGCCTGCTCGGCCGGCGTGCGGCGCGGCAAGGGAGAGGACTGGGGATCCTCGGGTCCACCGCGTCCGCGGCGTCCCCTTTCGTCGCGCGTTTCCTATGCCTCAGAAGCGCCTCGAATAACGCAACTGAACGAAGTTTTCGCCCGGGTTCGGGCGTCGGATGCCGCCGTTCGAATAGTGCTCGAGGCGCAGACTCAAGGCCTGGCGGCCGGCGCCGCCGAAATCGCGGCCGACGGCCAGATGGTCGCCGAAATTCAAGCGCGTGCTGAAGCTCTTCTTGCTGCTGTGATAGGCCGGTGTCAGCAGGTTGATGCCGATGGCGCCTTCGAAGAACCATGGCGACGTCGAGCGCCGATAGCGGAATACCGGCGTGATGCCGAGCTGCGTCAGCCAGGCGTCGTCGCGGCCGGCGGCGCTGTCCCAGGTGCCGAGCGCCAGCTCCCAGTAGCCGCCGACGGTCCCGGGCCCGAGCCGCCATTGCCGCTGCCAGTCCCAGGTGGCGCCGATGACCAGCGAGTGGGTCTGCGGGCCGGCGCCGACCTGCGCGAACCAGGCCGACGGCATGGCTTGTCCATGCGCAGCGGCGCTCAGCAGGCAGCCGGCAGCGAGGCCGACGAGTCGTCGCCGGTTGCGGCCCGGACGCATGGTGCGCGGCCGAAGGGCCGTGACGGCAGGGGTCGCGGGTGCAGGCAATGACGTTCCGGGAGGCCGCGCGCTCCGGATCCGGCGAGCTGCGGCAGGCCCGCGATAGCAATTCGCGTTCCCGAGCCGGTTGCCTGCTGCCGCGCAACCGCCTTCCTGACCGGCGAGGACTTAGCGACCGCGCTGCAGCCGACTTGCGTAGCCGGCGAGACGGCCGACGTCGAGGATGACGATGCGCCGGCCCTCGACTCGCAGCAGCTCGCGCTGCGCCAGGTCGTGCAACACGCGCGACAGGTGCTCCGGGCTAAGATTCAGCTGCGAGGCGATCGCGGCCTTGGTCGCCGCCAGCGTCACGACCGCCTCGCCGACGGCCTCGGCCGGCTGGCCGCGCAACAGATAGGCGATCAGGCGCTCGGTGGCCGAGCCGAGCGCCGCGGTGTCGATCTCGCGCACCAGCGCTTCGATGCGCTTGCTCAGGCCGGCAATGACGCGGCGCGCGAACTTCGGGTTGCCGTCGATCTCGGCGAAGACCAGGGTCTTGGGCACATGCAGCACCAGGCTGTCCTGCGAGGCCTGCGCATCGACCAGCGCCGGCTTGTCGAGAAACATCACCGGCTCGCCGAAGCTGCGGCCGGCGCCGACGACGCCGCTGAGCCGCGGGCCGCGCGCCGGCGTGCTGGCAATCAGCTGGATCTCGCCATAGACCACCACGTAGATGCCGGTGGGGCGGTCGCCCTGGCGAAACAGCAACTGGCCGCGCGCGAGATCGTGGCGCGTGGCGCCGGCGGCAATGCGGTCGATCGCCGCATTGCCGAGTTCGGCGAACAGCGGCAGCTTGGCGAGGAAGGCCCGCGCGGCAATCTCGCGGCGCGGTGCGGCGCTCAATCCGCCAGCACGATCAGGTTCGGGTCGTCGGCATGGTCGACCAGCAGCGCGCGCACGCGCTGCTGCCAGCCGTCTGCGAAGGCGGCGCGCGCCGCGGCGCTGGCGCCGGGTTGCAAGGCCGGGCCGATCGCCGCGCGCAGCCCGGGCGGCATCGGTGCGATCTCGGGGTGTGCGCTTGCTTCGACCGAGCGGCCGGTGTCGAGCCGCGTGAAGCGGATCTCGCTTTCGATCGGCGCCTCGAAGCGCAGCAGATCCTGGCGATTGAAGCGCCCGGCGATGCCTTTGAAGCCGCCGGCGCCGGCCGCGCCGGTCAGCATGCCGACCACCGCGGCGACGACGCCGGTGACGCCGGCGTCGATCGCATCGCGCATCTCGACGCGGATTTCGCCGCGCCGCGGGAGCTCGTCGCCATAAAGCCGCGCCAGCGCCTTGCCCGTCATCAGGTAGGCGCAGGCGACGGTCGGGCACGAGTGGCCGGCGAGCTTGACGACATCGAGGTATTCGTAGTCGATGCAGCCGTCCTGCGCGGCGCCGAGGAAATCGGCCAATGGATCGGTGACGCGCAGGCGCGGCGCCTGGCTGAAGAAGGAGGGGGTGGTGGTCATGGCCTGCTCATGGTTGCGTTGCGCGCCGGACTACGGCTCGATTGGCAGCATAGACAGCGCGGCCGCCGCCCGGTGCGGCCGGCCTTCAATGGGCTTGATGCAACTCAAGAAAGACAGGCGGCACCGCGCCGGCGACATCAGAGATCGAAGAACACCGTCTCGCCCTCGCCTTGCAGCCGGATGTCGAAGCGGTAGGTTGCCACACCCTTGGCGCCGCTCTGGTCGCCGCGTTGGCCGCTTTTGGGCTCCTCGCGCTGCGCGATCAAGGTCTGGCGCCGGCCCTCCCATTCGATCAGGCTGATGACCGGGTCCTTGGCATTGGCCTTGGCCTCGTCGCTGAAGTACATCCGCGTGTTGAGCCCGATGTTGATGCCGCGCGCGACGATCCAGAAGTTGATGTGCGGCGCCATCAGCCGGCCGTCGCGGCCCATCACCGGCCCGGGCTTGATCGTCTCGAAGGCGTAGACGCCGGTGTCGAAATCGCTGCAGCCGCGGCCCCAGCCGCGAAAGGCCGGATCGAGCGCCTTGCCGGCCTGAAGGTCGGCCGGGTGCGCGTACTTGCCTTCGGCGTTGGCCTGCCAGATCTCGATCAGCACGTCGCGCACCGCCGTTCCGATGCCGTCGAGCACGCGGCCCTCGATGCGGATGTGCTCGCCCTTGGTCGCCGGCGTCGTCAGTACAGGGCCGAAGTTGTTCTCGAAGATGTCGAAGCCGGCGGCGTGCGGCGCCAGGCCGATGTGGACATAGGGGCCGGCGGTCTGCGATGCGGTCTCGCGCATCAGCGGCTGCAGGCGTTGCTGGTTCATCAGGGGCAGCTCCATCGGGTTCGGGTTCATCGGGCCACCTCCGCGCTGCGCGCTGCGGCATGGGTCTGCGGAGATGCGAGCGTGCCCGGTGCGGCCTGCACGTGGTTCTCGAACAAGGTCGCGCGGTGGCCGCGCAGCACGATGTCGAAGCGATAGGCGCGGCTGTCGAGTTGCACGAAGGCACTTCGGTCCTGCAAGGCGATCAGCCCGCGGATCTGCTCCTCACTCGGCACAGTGTTCAGGATCGGGCAATACGGGATCAGCGGGTCGCCCTCGAAGTACATCTGCGTGATCAGCCGCTGCACCCAGCCGTCGCCCGAGATCGCGTAGTGGATGTGCGCCGGACGCCAGTCGTTCACGCGATTGCGCCACGGGTAGGGCCCGGGCTTGATCGTGCGGTACATGTAGTAGCCGTTCTCGTCGGTCAGCATGCGCCCGCAGCCGCCGAAGTTCGGGTCGAGCGCGCCGATGTACTGGTCGCGCTTGTGGCGGTAGCGGCCGCTTGCGTTGCACTGCCAGACTTCGACCAGCGCATTCTTCACCGGGCGGCCGAGCTGGTCGTGAACGAAGCCGTGCACGATGATGCGCTCGCCGATCGGCATACCGTCCTTGGCGCCGTTCATGATCAGGTCGTGGTCGAGCGGGCCGAGTTCATCTGCGGAAAACACCGGCGCCGTCACTTCCGAGAGCGACTGCTGGAGCGAGATCAGCGAGAGCCGCGGCGAGCGCAGCACGCTGGTCTTGTAGGCCGGCGCATACGCCGGCGGGTGCGATGTGGTATCGCGCATCAGGAATTCCGCGTCGGGTTGCGGCGGTCGGGTCATGCGAGTCTCCTGCAGTTCAAAACGATCGCGGCGCCGGGGCGCGGCGATTCCAACACTCTAGGGTGCGACAGCGCCTGCGGACAAATGATTGCGCGGCAGGCCGACGACCAGATGCTGGCCATCGATTCGATTCTGTCACCGGCGCGCGGCACGCCGAAGACACCCTGGTCGCGTCCAAAGTCAGGGTGGCGGTGAAGAAACCGGCCGCCGCGCTGGCGGGTGGCGCGATCAACGGGAAGGCGCGTCCGAAACGGCCTGTTAGTTCTTCTTGCCGCCGAGAAGAAGCAGCAGGCCGCCGACCACGATCGCGCCCGCGCCCGCCCATAGAGGAATGTTGACCGTCTTGCGTTCCTTCACCGAGAGCTCGAGTGGGCCGAGTTTGACTGCGGTCGTGTCCTTCGTATAGCTGAAGCCGCCATAGATCAGCCCGAGCGCGCCGGCGACGACCAAGACGATGGCGATGATTCTTGTACTGTTCATCTGGTTTCCCCATGTGAGAGGGAGCCATTTTCCACTGGAACGCGGCGCAGCGGACTCGATACCGCTCGACAAGGCGCCCAGGAACGGGCCCTCCTGGTGACCAAGGGCGCCGACCACGCGCTACCGTCGGTCGCATTCAAAAACGTCAAATCGCCCGACAGGGTTCAGCGTTCACAGTGCTCGCGGCATCGGCCTGGATCCGAATGAAGGACAAAATCGAGGCAGCATGTACGAACCCGATTCTTCGCCACCGCGCAGCCTTTTGTTTGCCGTCATGTTCGCGGCCACCGTCCTCGCCGCTTGCACGACCCAGCCGTCGAAGGTGCCGCCATTGCCGCTGCCCTCGACCATCGGTGGCGGTGCAGCCGATGCCGCAACCGATGCGGAGCGGCAGCAGGAGTCATTCGAACGCTGGGTCACGAATTTCCGCACCAGCGCACGCGCGGCAGGCATCGACGACGCAACGTTGAACGTCGCTTTCGCCCATGTCCACTACCTGCCATCCGTGGTGGAACTGGACCGGGCGCAACCCGAGTTCACGCGCACGATCTGGAGCTACCTCGACAGCGCCGTGTCGCCGCAACGGATCGTGCTGGGTCAGGACAAGTGGCTGCAATTTCGCGCCGAGATCGACGCTGCAGCGGCGCGCTACGATGTGGCGCCCGCGATCCTGGTTGCCATCTGGGGCGTGGAAAGCAATTACGGCAGCAATTTCGGAAGCATCCCGACCATCGATGCGCTGGCCACGCTCGGCTTCGAGGGCCGGCGTGGGGATTGGGCCCGAGGCCAATTGCTTGCCGCCTTGAATATTCTCCAGAGCGGCGACATCGACCCCTCACAGATGATCGGTTCCTGGGCCGGCGCCATGGGCCAGACGCAGTTCCTGCCGTCGGTCTTTCTCGAATATGCCGTGGACGCCGACGGCGATGGGCGGCGCGACATCTGGGGCAGCATGGCCGATGTCATGGGCTCGACCGCCAACTTCCTGGCGCGCTCGGGATGGCAGGCGGACCAGCCCTGGGGCGTCGAGGTCAGCTTGCCGGCGGGGTTCGATGTCGGCCGGGCCGACGTCGCGGTGCGGCAGCCCAGCGCGCTATGGGCGGCCGAGGGCGTGCAGAGCAGCGACGGCGCGCCGCTGCCGCCCTTCGCCGAAGCCACGGTCGTCCTTCCCGCCGGTGCCAGCGGGCCAGCCTTCCTGGTTGGGCCGAACTTCCAGGTCATCCTTCGCTACAACAACTCGACCAGCTACGCGCTGGCAGTTGGCCTTCTTGCGCAACGACTGGCCGGCGACCCCGGCGTACAGGCGCAATGGCCGCGTGACCTGGTAGCGCTCTCGCGCCAGCAACTGGTGGCGCTGCAGACGGCCTTGAACCAGCGCGGCTTCGATAGCGGCGCGGCCGATGGCGTGATGGGGCCGGCCACGCGCGGCGCGCTGCGCAGCTATCAGCGCAGTGTCGGATTGCCTGCCGACGGCTATCCCACCCTGGACCTGCTGCAGCGCTTGCAGATGCCGTAGCCGTCCACGAGAACACGCTCCCTGAGCCTGGATTGCCGGCCTGCTGCATCTGCACGCGCAGGTCGCGCACCACCGGGTTGCCGCTGCTGAAGGCCGGCTGGCTGAGGTGCGCAACGACCGCAGCGGCCGCCAACGGGCCGCGGCGGCGCTTGGGCGGGCAGCCGGTACAGGGCTGAGAGCGCTTCTGGCGCCGTCACGCGGTCGATCGACCAGGGCGAGTTCGCGTTGGCGTCTGGCCCTTGTTTGAGGATCATGGTCTTTGGTGTTTTCGGTCGCGGCGACTACTGTGAATCTGACCTACTGCCAATGGAGTTTCCCCATGTCACCCTACCTCGATGTCGCCATCATCCCTGTTCCGCGCGCCAAGCTGGACCTCTACAAGACGATGTCGACCGAATGGGGGAAGGCTCACCTGCGTCACGGCGCGATGTACTACTCTGATGCCGTCGGCGATGATGTGCATCCGGGCAAGATGACCTCATTTCCGCAGGCGGTGCAGCTCAAGGACGACGAGGTCGTTGCAGTGTCGTGGGTCGTCTACAAGAGCAAGGAAGACCGCGATCGCATCGCCAAGGTTGTCATGGAGGATCCGCAGCTCAAGGAGCAGATGGATCCGAGCAAGATGCCCTTTGACGGCAAGCGCATGTTCTGGGGCGGCTTTCAAACCACAGTAGGTCTCTCGAGTTGATCTTCATGACCGTCCCGCTTCCGGCGTCTCAGGCGCGCCGCATGACGGCGACGGGGGCCGAGGTGAGGCGCGGCGTTGTTGCCGCGTCCGCGAGTGCCCCAGCCCTGTCGCTGCGCCGAGAGGCATTCTCAGCCGCCGCACAGCGATGTGGCTCAATTTGAAGCGATCTCGGCAGTCGGTAACTGCAATCGTTCAGACGTCCTGAGTGCTGCCTGGCGGCGCTGCTGTCTGCAGTCACAGGCGACGCAGGAAACCCTCGATGACGTGGTCGGCGTAGGGGCGTGCCACTTCGCGGATGAATCTCGGGAAGTCGACGTGCGCACTGTCGTCGGCACGGTCGGAGATGGTGCGCACGGCGGCAAACGGCAGCCCGTAGTCGCTGCATACCTGGGCAACGGCCGCGCCCTCCATTTCCACTGCCAGCACCTGGTGGCCACCAGCGGCCAGCGCTGCGGTGAGTGCCTGCGACTCCGCGGAAGTGCACACGAACCGGTCGCCGCTGGCGACCAGCCCGCAATGCACACGCGCTGCCGCCACACCACTGGAATTTTGGCCGAAACAAGCTCCGGCCCTTTCCAGATAGGCGTGAGCAGCTTCCAGAAGAAGAGCACTCAGTGCGGGATCACAGTCCAGCAGCGCGCGGCCATAGCCGGGGATTTCCCAGCGCGGGAAGATGGGCGATGCGTCCATGTCGTGCTGCACGAAATGCTGCGCAACGACCACGTCGCCGACGCGTACCTCGCGGCCCAGACCGCCGGCCACGCCGGTAAACACCACGCGCTCCACGCTCAGGCGCTCGGCCAGCACGGTGGCGGTCGTCGCCGCCGCGACCTTGCCTATGCCAGAGAGTGCGAGTACCACCGGCTGGCCGTGCAACTGTCCGCACCAGAAATCGCGTCCTGCATGGCGCACGCGCTGTGCCTGGTGCAGTGCCGCGACGAGCCCGCCTTGTTCTTCGGGCAAGGCGCTCAAAATGGCTGTGGTCATCGCTCGATAGGAAAAGTTCGGGACGGTCCCCAGGCAGGCTCTTGCAAGGAAAGAGACGTCGACGGTGCGATCAATCGTTGTTCCGGCGCTCGTGGCTCGGTACCGCAAGTTGCGGCGGTAGCAAAGGGGACGGTGACGTGGCTCGACATGCGCTGTTGTCATCCTACGGCAGCAGTACCGTCGCACAGCCGGTCCAGCGCGGCACCCACCGAGTGGCCGACGTCTGCCGACTTCGAGCGCCTGCGCATTCGCCATCCACCCGAGGAGAAGCTCTGATGAACGACGTCGATGGATTCGTCGATGCACGGGCGCGCCGACTCGTCGGTCCGGTCGCGCGGTGCGAATCAGCCGACACGCCGGCCCAGGCCAGGCGCTGCCCGAACGCGCTGCCCACGAAGGCGGAGCCGCCGAGCGAGGCGAGGCAGAGAGAAAATAGCCGGCCCAACTCCCCGGGCCGATGATGCAAACACCCAGACTTCGGGTCGGCCAGCCGATCACCGCCGAGCAGTTCGAGTTGCTCTCCGACGAGCAGCTCGTGCGGCTGGTGCCGCGTGCCTGGCGCGAGTTCTTTCCGGGGAAGGATTTCTGCGCCGACGGGTGCTTTTATCTGCACGACGGCACGGCCTGGAGCTTCTACAAGGGCGGCTTCCTGGACGACTGAGGCGCCGCGGGAGGGGCGGCGCCCTGGTCCGTGATCCTCATTCCCCCATGATTTTCGGGAGCACGCTCTCGTGGCCCGACGGCTCGGGCTGGCGCGCGCGCCGTCGGAACAGCCGCGCGACGTGCTGCTGCAGGTCGTCGACGTAGGTGAAGAGCACCGGGATCACCAGCAGGCTGAGGAAGGTCGAAGTGATCAGGCCGCCGATCACGACGATCGCCATCGGCGAGCGAAAGCTCGGGTCGGTGCCGAGGCCGAGCGCAATCGGCATCATGCCGGCGCCCATCGCGATCGTCGTCATCACGATCGGGCGCGCGCGCTTGTGGCAGGCGTCGAGCAAGGCCTCGTGGCGCGACATGCCGCGGTCGCGCCGCGCCATGATGGCGTACTCGATCAAGAGGATCGAGTTCTTCGTCGCGATGCCCATCAGCATGATGAGTCCGATCATCGATGGCATCGACAGCGACGAGCGCGTCAGGAACAACGCGAGGAAGGCGCCGGGAATCGACAGCACCAGCGCCGAGAGGATGGTCACCGGCTGCACGAAGTCGCGAAACAGCAGCACCAGCACCACGTAGATGCACAGCACGCCGGTCAGCATTGCGAGGCCGAAGCTCTGGAACAGCTCGCCCATCACCTCGGCGTCACCGACGGTGGTCTGGCTGATGCCCGGCGGCAGGCGTCGCAGGCTCGGCAGCGCCAGCGCTTGCTTCTCGACCTGGCCGAGCGGCTGCTGGTTCAGCTCGATCTCGAAGTTGATGTTGCGCTGCCGGTCGTAGCGGTCGATCTGCGCGGGGCCGCTCTCGAGCGAGAGGCTCGCGACATTGCCGAGCATCACCGGGCCACGCGCGCCGGGCACCGCCAGGCGGGACAGCAACTCGAGGTCGGTGCGTGCGTCGGCTCTGAGCTTGACGACCACCGGCACCTGGCGTTGCGAGAGGTTGAGTTTCGCCAGGCCCTGCTCATAGTCGCCGCTGGTGGCGACGCGCAGGGTGTCGGCGATGGCCGCCGAGGTCACGCCGAGGTCCGCCGCCCGCGCGAAATCGGGCCGCACGATCAGCTCCGGCCGCACCAGATCCGAGGTCGACGTGACGTTGCCGATGCCCGGCAGGCCGCGCAATTCGCGCTCGACCTTGTGGGCGTGCGTGGCGAGTGCCTCGCCGTCCTCGCCGGCCAGCACGACGATGTATTTCTCGCCACCGCTGCCGAGCCCGACCTGCACGCGCGCGCCGGGCAGCACCGCCAGCGCGTCGCGCAACTGCCGCTCGATCGCCTGCTTGGTGAGGCCGTGGCGCTCGGCGCGTGGTGTGAGCTGGATCGTCAGCGAGGCCTTGCGCACCTCGGCCGCGCCGGCCGGCGCGAACGGATTCGCGCCGGTACTGCCGCCGCCGACTGCCGTGTAGACAAGCTCGACCCGTGGGTTGCCCTGCACGATGATGCGCGCCTGCTCGGCCGCCGCCAAGGTCTGGGCGAAGGTCGCACCGGGTGGCAGCGACAGCGAGACCTGCGTCTGCGACAGGTCGTCGGGCGGCATGAAGCCGGTCGGCAGCAGCGGCAGCAGCGCCACCGAGCCCGCCAGGAACAAGGCGGCCGCTGCAGTGGTGGCGAGTCGGTGCGCGAGGCACCACTGCACGAAGCGCATGTAGAGCCCGACCCAGCGGCCCTCACGGTGCTCGCGCTTGGGCACTTTGAGCACGTAGGCCGACATCATCGGCGTCAACATGCGTGCCACCACCAGCGAGATGAAGACCGCGATCGCCGCGGTCCAGCCGAACTGCACGAAGAACTTCCCCGGCACGCCGCTCATGAACGCGGTCGGCAGGAACACCGCGATCAACGTGAACGTGGTCGCGATCACCGCCAGTCCGATCTCGTCGGCCGCCTCCATCGCCGCGCGGTACGGCGACTTGCCCATGCGCAGGTGGCGCATGATGTTCTCGATCTCGACGATGGCGTCGTCGACCAGGATGCCGACCACCAGCGACAAGGCGAGCAAGGTCACGCCGTTCAAGGTGAAGCCGAGCAGCGCCATGAAGGCGAACGCAGGGATGACCGACAGCGGCAGCGCGGTCGCCGCGATCAAGGTGGCGCGCCAGTCGCGCAGGAACAGCCAGACGACCAGCACCGCGAGGATGGCGCCCTCGTAGAGCAGCAGCATCGAACCCTCGTAGTTCTCGCGCACCGGGTCGACGAAGTTGAAGGCCTCGTCGACGGTGATCTCGGGGTGCGCGGCCTGCAGTTCGGACAAGCGCTGGCGCACGCCGGCGGCGACCTCGGTCTCACCGGCGCCGCGCGTGCGCGTGATCTCGAAGCCGACCACCGGACGGCCGTCGAGCAGCGCCGCCGAGCGCTGCTCGGCGACGGTGTCGGTGACCTGCGCGACCTGATCGAGCCGGATGCGTCGGCCGTCGCCGAGCGTGACTTCCAGATGCGCGAGCTCGTCGGCCGAACGCACGGTGGCGATGGTGCGCACCGGCTGCTCGGCGCCGCCGATGTCGGCGCGCCCGCCCGAGCCTTCCTGATGGATCAGGCGAAGCTGGCGCGAGATGTCGGCGGCGCTCGCGTTGAGTGCCTGCAGCCGGGCCGGGTCGAGCTCGACGCGGACTTCGCGGCTGACGCCGCCGACTCTCGAGACCGCGCCGACGCCGCGCACGCTGAGCAACTGCTTGACGACGGTGTTGTCGACGAACCAGCTCAAGGCCTCGTCGTCCATGCGGCTCGAGGCGACCGTGTAGGTGAGGATCGGCGCGCCGGCCAGTTCGACCTTGGTGACCACCGGGTCGCGCAGGTCGGCAGGCAGGTCGGAGCGCGCGCGCGCGACCGCGGCGCGCACATCGTCGACCGCGTCCTGCGTCGACTTTTCCAGGCGGAACTCGACCGTGATGATGACGCTGCTGTCCTGCACCCGCGTGTAGATGTGCTTGACGCCCTGCAAGGTCGCGATCGAATTTTCGAGCTTGCGCGCGACCTCGGTCTCGAGCTGCGCCGGCGACGCGCCCGGCAGCGCGGCGGTGACGGTGACGCTCGGCAGATCGATGTCGGGGAAGTTCTGGATCTTCATGCCGCCGAAGGCCACGAGGCCGGCGACCGACAGCATGATGAACAGCAGCAGGCCCGGGATCGGGTTGCGGATCGACCAGGCGGAAACGTTCAGGCGCATGCGGCAACTTCCGGGTTTGGTCCTGCGGTGCGGACCCCGTGCGGAAGGGCTGGGCGGGGGCTCATCGGCGCCGGTCCGGTTCGGCGCTGGCGGCATCGACGACACGCACGGTGTCGCCGTCGCCAAGGAAGCCGCCGCCGCTGGCAACGACGCGCGCCGCCGGATCGAGGCCGCCGGTGACCTCGATGCGCTCGCCGCTGCGGCGGCCGACGCTGACCTTGGTCTGTGTCACCTTCGAGTCGGTGTCGACCGCGAGCACGTAGTGGAAGCCGTCGCGCAGCAGCACCGCGCTTTGCGGCAAGGTCAGCGCCGGGCTCTCGCCGAGATCGAATTCGCCGTGCGCGAACATCCCGGCGCGCGCGCCGCCGGGCTCGGGCAGATCGACGTAGACCAGGCCGTTGCGGCTATGCGGGTCGACGGTGGGCGCAACCATGCGCACGGTGCCGGCGACCGCTGTGCCGTTGGCCGATGTCACGCGTGCGACGACCCCCGGTCGCAGACGGGCGAGATCGGCCGACACGACCTCGGCTCGCCATTCGAGCCGGCCCTGGCGAATCATTCGAAAAAGCTCCTGCCCGGACGGCAGCACCGCGCCGACCGTCGCGTTGCGCGCCGAGATCACGCCGTTGTCCGGCGCCAGCACGCGCGTCTGCGCGACGCGCAGTTGCTGCACCTTGACGGCGGCTCGTGCCGCCTCGAGCCGCGCCTTGGCGGTCTGCTCGGCGGTGGTGTAGTTCGTGATCTGCTGCTGGCTGAGTGCGCCGCTCGCCTTCAGGTTGCGCGCGCGCTCGGCGTTGGCCGTGGCCTCGGCGACGGCTGCTTCGGCCTCGGCCACGCCGGCACGGATCTGCGCCAGGTCGGCTTCCAGCGTATCGGCGACGAAGGTCGCGAGCACCTGACCGCGCTTGACGACATCGCCGACGTTGACCCGCACCTCGGAGAGCCGCAGACCATTGGCCTCGGTGCCGATGACGGCCTCCTGCCACGCGGCGATGTTGCCGTTGGCGCCGATCCGGATCGCCAGCGGCACTTCGCGCGCCTGCACCACCGTGACGGTCAGCGCCGGTTTGGCGGGCGCGGCCGCCTCCGCCTTGCGCTCGGCGGCTTGCGCATCGAGGCGCGTGGCGGCGACACCGAGCAGCAGCGCGATGCCGCCGACGGCGACGACGAGCAGCACGACCGCGGTGCGCTTCAGGGGCGTGAGTTTCATGATGGATTCGGTTCGCGCTGGGTCCGGGTCCGGGTCCGAGGCTGAGGCTGAGGCTGGGGCTGGGGCTGGGGCTGGGGCTGGGGCTGGGGCTGGATCTCGCGCGCGGTGCGGCGCGGCGTGGGGGCGCGGCGCCCGGCTTCGGCCGCGGCCATGGCCTGGGCGTACATCACGAGCCGCTCGAGCCAGTCGTCGAGCGCCTTTGGTGCCGCGTTGAGCCGCGGCGCCAGCGCGTCGGTCACGTCGCGCGCGACGTGCACGTGCACGCCGAGCGCGGCGATGCAGATCGCCAGCCGGCGCAGTTCGTCGTCGGCGCGCCGCACGCCCAGATGGCGGCACAGCGCGGCCAGCAAGGCGTCGTGCAGCGGCCGGATGCCCTTGTCGATCTCCTCTTGCCACAGGCCGGTCGGCTCGAGCATCTCGCGCATGTGCAGCCGCATGCGCTGGCGCGCCAGCTCGCCCTGCGCGAGCGGTGCCAGGAAGCTGCCGAAGAGCGCACGCAGCGCCTGCTCCAGGCTGAGGTCGTCGCGCTCGAGCAAGGCATTGGGTGCCGTGGCGTGCGGCTCGAAGAACGCCGCGCGGTAGAGGCCGGCCTTGTCGCCGAAGTAGTAGCGGATCGCGGCCAGGTTGGTGCCGGCGGCCTCGGCGATGTCGCGCGTCGAGGTGCGGCTGTAGCCGCGCTGCGCGAACAGGCACAGCGCCGCGTGCAGCAGCCGCTCGCGCGACTGTTCGCCGGCGCGGCGGCGCTCGGGTTCGGAAGGGTGGGTGGACACGCAGGCAGCTGTTCTCGCGCGATGTGCAGCGGCACCGTCTCGCCAGCCGCGACCGGGTCGCCACCGGGCAGCCGCACGATGAAGGACGTGCCACCGATCGAACCGTGCACCAGCGTGTCGGCGCCGAGCGGCTCGATCACTTCGGCGCGCAGCGCGAGGTTGGCGCCCTCGCCCGGATGGCGTTCGAGGTGCTCGGGACGCATGCCGAGGATCAGCTCGCGGCCGCGCCATTCGACGAACGGCAGCCCGGGCAGCAGGAAGCGGCTGCCGTCGGCGAATTCGATCGACGCGCCATCGGCCGCAACCGTGCCCGGCAACTGGTTCATCGTCGGCGAGCCGATGAAGCCGGCGACGAAGCGGCTCTCGGGGCGCCGGTAGATGTCCATGGGCGCGCCGATCTGCTCGACCTTGCCGGCGCGCATCACGATGACGCGGTTGGCCAGCGTCATCGCCTCGACCTGGTCGTGGGTCACGTAGACGCTCGTCGTGCGCACGCGCGCGTGCAGCTTCTGGATCTCGAAACGCATCTGCACGCGCAGCTGCGCATCGAGGTTGGAGAGCGGCTTGCAGCAGCTCGCCCAAGCCGAGGATCTCGGCCGACGCGCGCACGCGCTCCTCGATCTGCGCCTTGGCGACGTGGCGCATCTTCAGCCCGTAGGCCATGTTCTTGTAGACGCTCATGTGCGGATAGAGCGCGTAGTTCTGGAACACCATCGCGATGTCGCGGTCCTTGGCCTCGAGCTCGGTCACGTCGCGCCCGCCGATGCGGATCGCGCCGGCGCTGGCGGTCTCGAGCCCGGCGATGATGCGCAGCAGCGTCGTCTTGCCGCAGCCCGAAGGGCCCACGACGACCGCGAATTCGCCGTCCTCGATGACGGCGTCGACCTTGTCGATGGCGTGCAAGCTGCCGAAGGTCTTGCGCACGCCGACGATCTCGAGCCTGGCCATTACTTCTCGCCCTCGATCAGGCCCTTGACGAACCACTTCTGCATCAGCACGACGATCAGCCCCGGCGGCAGCATCGCGAGCACCGCGGCGGCCATCACCAGGTGCCACTGGACCACCACGTCGCTGCTGCTGCCCATCATCTTCTTGACGCCGATGACGATCGTGTACATGTCCACGCTGTTGGTGATCAGGAGCGGCCAGAGGTACTGGTTCCAGCCATAGATGAACATGATCACGAACAGCGCCGCGATGTTGGTCTTGGACAGCGGCAAGAGCACGTCGATGAAGAAGCGCATCGGGCCGGCACCGTCGATGCGCGCGGCCTCGACGAGCTGGTCGGGAATCGTCAGGAAGAACTGGCGAAACAGGAAGGTGGCCGTGGCCGAAGCGATCAGCGGCAGGATCAACCCGGTGTAGGAGTTGATCATGCCGAGGTCGGAGACGACCTTGTAGGTCGGAAAGATGCGCACCTCGACCGGCAGCATCAAGGTGATGAAGATCAGCCAGAACAGCAGCTTTCTCAGCGGGAAGCGGAAATAGACGAAGGCGAACGCCGAGATGATGGAGATCAGGATCTTGCCGATCGAGATGCCCAGCGCCATGATCAGGCTGTTGAGCATCATCACGCCGACCGGTGCGGTGCCCACCGAGACCAGGCCGCTGCCGAGCGCATCGGCGTAGTTGCTGATCAGATGCGGGCCCGGGATCAGCGGCATCGGCGCGGCGAGGATTTCCGGGTCGGTCAGGGTCGAGGCGACAAAGGTCACGTAGACCGGGAACGCGACAATCACGACGCCGATGATCAGCACCAGGTGCGCGAGCCAGTTGCGCGTGAGGCGGTGGTGTTTCATCGCGGTGTCTCGCTGCTGCGTGCGGCGGCCGCCTTCACGAGTACTGCACCTTGCGCTCGACAAAGTGGAACTGCACCATCGTCAGCACGATGACGATGGCCATCAGCACCACCGATTGCGCCGACGAGCCGCCCAGGTCAAGGCCCTCGAGGCCGTCGCGGTAGACCTTGTAGACGAGGATGTTGGTTGCCTGCGCCGGCCCGCCCTGCGTCGTCGCGTCGATGATCGCGAAGGTGTAGAAGAACGAGAACACCATGTTGATGATGAGCAGGAAGAAGGTCGTCGGCGACAGCAACGGGAAGACGATGCTCCAGAAGCGCCGCACCGGCCCGGCGCCGTCGATCGACGCGGCTTCGAGCAAGGAGTTCGGGATCGACTGCAGGCCGGCCAGAAAGAAAAGGAAGTTGTAGGAGAGCTGGTTCCAGACCGCGGCGATCGTCACCAGCAGCAAGGCCTGGTTGCCGTTGAGCAGGTAGTCCCAGCGGATGCCGATGCGGTTCAGCGCAACGCCCAGGATGCCGACCGAGGGGTTGAAGAGGAACAGCCACAGCACGCCGGCGATGGCCGGCGAGACCGCGTACGGCCAGATCAGGAAGGTCTTGTAGACGGCTGCGCCGCGCAGCGGGCGGTTGGCCATCACCGCCAGCAGCATCGAGAGCGCGATGCCGATGGACGTCACGAGCAGGCTGTAGACGATCGTCACGCCGAAGGAATGCAGGTAGGCGTCGCTGTGGAACAGCGCGCTGAAGTTGCTGAGCCCGGCGAAGCGCGAGTGCAGCCCGAACGCGTCCTGGATGCGCACCGACTGGAACAGCGCCTGTCCCGCGGGCCAGAGGAAGAACACCGCGGTGACGGCGATCTGCGGCCCCACCAGCAGGTAGGGCAGCCAGCGGTTGCGAAACGCCGCGCGTTTTTCCGCCATGCTGTGCAATCGTGGGGGCGCCCGCCTGATGGCACAGACGCAGTGGAGCTAGCGCTTGTTGGCTGCCGCGAAGCGCGCCAGTTCCTGGTTGCTGCGCGAGACCGCGTCGTCCAGGCCTTGCTTGGGCGTCTTCTTGTTGCTCCAGATCGCCTCGAGTTCCTCGTTGACGATGTTGCGGATCTGCACGAAGTTGCCCAGGCGGATGCCCTTGCTGTTGTCGGTTGGCGGCTTGTTGGTGAGCTGCTCGATCGCGACGTCCGAGCCCGGGTGCTGCTCGTAGTAGCCCTGCTTCTTGATGTAGTCGTTGGCAGCGGTCGTCACCGGGAGGTAGCCGGTCTTTTCCGACCATTCGGCCTGGACTTCAGGTGTCGAGAGGTAGCGGAAGAACGCCGCGGTGCCCTTGTAGACGTCCTCCGAGAGGCCGTTCATGACCCACAGCGTCGCGCCGCCGATGATCGAGTTCTGCGGCGCGCCCTTCACGTCGGCGTAGTACGGCAGTTCGCCGACACCGAACTTGAAGTGCGAGTTCTTGACGATGTTGCCGTAGGCGCCCGACGACGTGAAGAGCATTGCGCACTTGGCCGCATAGAACATCCCGGCCGGCACATCGGCGCGGCCGCCGTAGACGAACAGGCCCTCGTCGTGCCACTTCTTCATGTTGGTGATGTGGCGCAGTTGCAGCGGGCCGTTGATCTCCATCTTCGTCGCCAGGCCCGCGAAGCCGTCCTTCTCGTTGGCGATCGGCACGTTGTGCCAGGCGCTGAAGTTCTCGATCTGGATCCACGATTGCCAGCTCGTCGTGAACGGGCATTCGGAGCCGGCGGCCTTGAGCTTCTTCGCGACGGTTTCAAAGTCTTCCCAGGTCTTGGGCGGCTGGTCGGGCAGGCCCGCCTTCTGGAACGCGTCCTTGTTGTAATAGAGCACCGGCGTCGACGAGTTGAACGGCATCGACAGCATCCGGCCCTCGGCGTCGCTGTAATAGAAGCGGATTGCGGAGATGTAGGCGTCCTGGTCGAAGGTGGCTCCGCCCGCCTTCATCACCTCATAGACCGGCTTGATCGCGCCTTGCGCCGACATCATCGTCTGCGTGCCGACCTCGAACACCTGCACGATGGCCGGTGGGTTGCCGGCCCGATAGGCGGCAATGGACGCGGCCAGCGACTGTGAGTACTGCCCCTTGTAGACCGGCACGATCTTGTAGTCTGACTGCGTGGCGTTGAAGTCGTTGGCGATCTTGGCGACGAGTTCGCCGTTGGCCGACGTCATCGAATGCCACCACTGGATTTCCGTGGCGGCCAGGGCGCTGGTCGCCGCCAATGAGCCGAATGCTGCCGTGATCGCCAGACGCGCTATGGAGTTCATGCGGTGCTCCTCTTGCAATGCCGAAGAAGCCGGTCGTCGAGCGCGGCGGCCGCAGCTCGCAAGAGGCGCTCGCCTCGTCGCGAATCCACGGGCGTTCGGCAAACGGTGTGCCAGGCAGCGCGTTCATGAGGCGAGCGCCGTGCGGCGGACCGCGGGGCGAACGAGGCGCCTTCGGGACGGGCCGGCTGCGGCCCATGGGCGTCGGTCGCATTGCGATGCGGAGCCGTCGCTGCGGCAATGGGCCAAAGTCTGCGATCATCGAACCACCCGCTTCTCGCGGCCGCGACTCCTCATGCCTTGATGCTCTCCACGCCCGAACTCCTGTCGCGTCTCCTCCTGGCCATGGTGCTCGGCGGCGTCATCGGTTACGACCGCGAGCGCAAGTCGAGCACGGCCGGCTTGCGCACGCACATGCTCGTATGCGTCGGCTCGGCGCTCGCGATGATCGTCTCGGCATTCGGATTCGGCGATGTGCTGGGCCACCCCGATGTGGTCCTCGACCCGTCGCGGATTGCCGCCCAGGTGATAAGCGGCATCGGCTTTCTAGGCGCCGGCGCGATCCTCATCCTGCGTCGCGAGGAAGTGGTGCGTGGTCTGACGACGGCCGCCGGCCTCTGGACCGTCGCGGCCATCGGTCTGGCCGCCGGGGCCGGGCTGTACGTCGCCTCGCTGCTGACCACCGGCATCGCGTGGGGCATCCTGGCCGTGCTCAAACTCATCGAGGGCCGGCTGTTCGCGCGTAGCCGCCATCGTCGCATCCGGCTGCAGACCTTGCCGCGCACCGTGGTGCTCGGTGAACTGGAGGTCGACGTGGCGGCGCAGCAGTTGCAATTGCTGCAGCTGAGCGTGCGCCACCACGAGGACGCGGATGAAATCGACCTGCTGTTCCCGCGTGGGGTCAGCGATGCGCAGATGATGAAGCTGATGCAGCGGCTGCGCGAGTTCGACGGCTTGAAATCGGTGAAGCTGGAAACGATTCCCTGAGCGGATGGCGGCGCGGCGGTGGCGGGCAGTGCGGCACCGCCGGCGGCACTCAGCCCGTCGCGGCCAGCCGGGCGGCGAGCGGATGCTCGCCGAAAAAGCGCAGCATCTCGCGCGAGGCATCCGGCCCGGCGGCATCGGTGAAGGTGCCGCGCGGGCTACCACCGGACCAGGCGTGGCCGGCGCCGTGAACCAGCCAGTGTTCGGCCATGCTCGGCAAGCGGTCCGTCGCGCCGCGGCGGCGATAGACGGTGCGCGTGTAGTCGCGGCCGGCGGCGTGCAACTGCGAGCCGCCGGCTTCGATGTCGGCGGCGCCGCCCAGCAACGCGCTGATCACGTCGACGCCGTTGGACGGGTGCACGGTGCGGTCGCGGTCACCGTGAAAGACGATGACGGGAGCCGCTGCGACGCCCTGCAAGCCGGAGCCCCGCGCGCTGACCGGCAAGCCGCCCGCAGGCGCCGTGCCGGTCTGCATCGCCGAGAAGGCCGACGCGACGTCGTGTGCCGCGCCCTGCGGCAGCCCCGAATGGATGCCGACGGCGGCGTAGAGATCGGGGTATTCGCGGCCGAGGATTGCGGCCATCGCGCCACCGGCCGAAAGCCCTGCGACATAGACGCGCTGGGCGTCGACCCCTTGGGAAGCCATGACGTCGCGCGTCATGCCGGCCAGCAGCGCCGGCTCGCCATGGCCGCGGCGCTGGTCTTGCGGATTGAACCAGTTCCAGCACTTGGATGCGTTGGAGCGGGGCGCCTGCGCCGGGTAGAGCACAAGAAAGCCCTGCGCCTGCGCGAGTTCGTTCATGCGGGTGCCGGCGGCAAAGTCGTCCGGGTCCTGTGTGCAGCCGTGCAGCATCACAACCAGCGGACGCGGCCGCGGAGCCGGGCCGGCCGGGACGAAGAGCTTGTAATCGCGGCTGCCTCCCGGGCAGCGATACGTGTGGCGCTCGAAGTGAGCACCTGCTGTGTCGGTTGCGGCTTCCCGCCCTGGTGGCGTGGTTTTCCTGCCTGGTGCTTGCGCCGGCATGGCGCGGCCGCGCGGCGTGGCGGTGCCGGGTACTTCCCGTGCCGGCAATTCGATGACGTCCGCAGCGCCGCTCGTGCGGCCGGCGGTGACGAGCCCGGCCTGGCGCAGCGCCCGCTGGATCGTCGCCGTGGCGTCGTGCAGGCGTCCGCCGCGGGTCAGCGTCGTGGCGTCGGCGATCAGATCTTGGATCGGGTTCTTCATGGGCCTGTGCTTGTTGATTGGGGGATGGCGCGCTCAGACATGCCGATCGGCGAGCGCCGCCTTGACCTCGGGACTAGCATTTAGCGCGCCGAGCACCGCCACCGAGGCGATCGTCGCGCGGGCCAGCTCCGGGCTGACGTCTTCGTCGATGCTTGCCAATCCGAGCACCCGCAGGTGCAGGGTCTGGCCGGCGTCGCGCAGGAGCTCGAGCTCGGCTCGGCCCAGGCGCTGCAGGCCCAGCGTCAGGTGGTTGCGAGCCAGCAACTGGCGCATCGCGTCGCCGTGGCTCGCGAGTTGCTGGCGGATCGCGGTGCGGATCAGGTCGGTGCGGTTGGAATAAAAGCCCTCGCGCACCAGCAGATCGATCTGGCCGAGGTCGACGTAGCCGAGATTGATGGTGATTTTTTCCGAATCGGGGGTTGTCACCGAGCTGCGGGGACCGGGGTTGCGCGGGACGCTTCTGAGGGCCATGCGCCATCCTAACACCATCCACATGGATGGTGTTGAGCTGAATCGATAGTGACATCGGGGAGAGGTAGGCGTCATCGGCGACGCCGCCGTGCCACCACGAGATCACGCGTTGCCTAGCGGGCCGGGCCGCCGTGTGCTCGGGCGTGGCGAACCCTGTGGACGATTGCGGCGGCCGTGTCGCCCCGGCCACGCGCGGCTAGCATTGACCATTCGGGCCGCGCGGCCCACAGGAGAACCGCATGAAAGCAAGCTGGAACGGTGTCGTCGTCGCCGAGAGCGACGACACCGTCGTGGTCGAAGGGAACCACTATTTCCCGGCCGAAAGCCTGAAACGCGAGTACGTCACCTTCAGCAATCACCGCAGCAGCTGCCCGTGGAAGGGGCAGGCACACTACTACAGCCTGTTCGTCGACGGCAATCTGAACGAGAACGCCGTCTGGTATTACCCCGAGCCGAGCGAGGCCGCCGCCGCGATCAAGGGCCGGGTCGCCTTCTGGAAGGGCGTCGAGGTCGGTTGACGGGCGCGCCGCCGCCGGCTGTCTCTGCTGGTCGGCTGCTGGGCAAGCGGCCGGCTCGGCGTCTCAACGACCGGACTTGAAGTCGGTGAAGATGCGCGTTTGCACGCGCCGGATGTCCTGCGGCACCGCGTCGGGCGCCGTCATGCGCTGCTTCTCGGCCTCGTCGAGGAAGACGCTCTTGTTGCCGGCCACGTCCTTGTCGACGAACTTCAGCGAGGCCGCGTTCGGATTCGCGTAGTAGACCTTGTTGGTCAGCGCCGCGGCCACCTCGGGGCGCAGGATGTAATTGATGAACAGGTGCGCATTGGCGACGTGCTTGGCATCCTTCGGGATCGCCATCGTGTCGAAGAAGAGCGTCGCGCCGGTCTTGGGCACCAGCGCCTCGATGGCTGCCGGCGCGTTGGGGTTGGCTTGCAGCGCCCGGGCACGTGCGATGTTGATGTCGCCCGAATAGCCCATCACGGCGCAGAGTGTCCCGCGGGCGAGGTCGTTGATGTAGCCCGACGACGAAAAGCGCGTCACCGAAGGCCGCACCGATTTCAGCATCGCCGCTGCGGCCGGGTAGTCGGCGCTGCTGCGGCTGTAGGCGGGCTTGCCGACGTAGAGCATCGCCACCGGCAGCACCTCGGAAGCCGAGTCGAGGAAGTTCACGCCGCAGCTCTTCAGCTTCGAGGCGTATTTCGGGTCGAAGATCAGATCCCAGGCGTTGTCGGGCATCTTCAGCTCGCCGAGCGCCGCCTCGACCTTCGGCCGGTTGATGCCGACGGTGATGTAGCCCCACATCCAGTCGACCAGGTACTGGTTGCCCGGGTCGACCTTGGCGAGTTGCTCGAGCAGGCCCTTGTCGAGATTGCCCCAGTTCGTGAGCCTGGAGCGGTCGAGCTTTTGCAGCAGGCCGCCCTCGATCTGCATCTTGGCGAAGTGCGCGCCGGGCACGACGATGTCGTAGCCGGTCTGGCCGGCGACGAGCTTGGCGTGCAGGATCTCGTTGGAGTCGTAGTTGTCGTAGTTGACCTTGATCCCGGTTTCCTTCTCGAAATTGCGGATCGTGTCGTCGGCGATGTAGTCGGACCAGTTGTAGATGTTGAGCACCTTCTCGGCGTCACCGACGCCTGCCTTGCCTGCGCCCACGGCGGCGGTGGCCAGGCCCAAGCAGGCGGCCGCGAGTCCGATCTTCTTGAACAACGCAATCATGGCAGTCGGCTCCTTTTGCACCCGGGTGGCGTCGGGCGGCCCGAATGCTAACGGCAAACCCGTCGCCCGCGCCGCTTGCGGATGGCCGGCAGGGTCGCGGGGCATGCACCGGGGCGGGAGGTGTCGCCTCGGCCGCGCCGGCAGGTGCGAAGATCCCGATTCCCACAACGGGTCGCTTGCGCCTACCATCGGCCCCCCCGTGACCCCTATTCAAAGGAAACCCATGCGAGTCGGCACCTTGAAGATCCTCTCGATGCTGGCGCTGCTTGCGCCG
>CAJDUZ010000016.1_pt1 | contig 39232 bp, 33 predicted proteins | sample 7391221 | NCBI WGS metagenome assembly CAJDUZ01 (sample SAMEA7055692, study PRJEB34461) | soil metagenome | biome: terrestrial ecosystem; feature: Peninsula; material: soil | place: Antarctica | collected 2016
TTGGCCGTTGCCGCCGCGCTCGGCGGCTGCAGCGCCGTCGGTCCCGACTTCCGGCCGCCTCCGGCCGAGTCGGCTGCCGCTGGCTATACCGCCGCCCCGCTGCCGGCGCAGACCGCCTCGGCCGCCGGCCGTGCCGGCCAGGCACAGCAATGGGAGCGCGGCGCCGACATTCCGGCGCAGTGGTGGGAGATGTTCCATTCCGAGGCACTCGACCGGCTGATCCACGACGCACTGGCGCACAGCCCGACTCTGGCCTCGGCGCAGGCGACGCTGCGCGAAGCGCGCGAGAACTACAACGCGCAATCGGGCCGGCTGCAGGCGCCTGCGGTCGACACGCAGCTCGGCGCGGGTCGCCAGCGCGAATCGGCACTCACCACCGGCACGCCGAACGGCGCACTCTTCACGCTCTACAACGCCTCGGTCAACGTCTCCTACAGCGTCGACGCATTCGGCGCAACGCGCCGCCAGCTCGAGAGCGCACAGGCAGCGGTCGACCTGCAACGCTTCCAGGTCGAGGCGGCCTACCTGACCCTGACGGGCAACCTCGTCACCACCGCGATCCACGAAGCCTCGCTGCGCGCCCAGCTGCAAGCGCTGCGCGAGGTCCTCGATGCGCAGCGCCAGCAGCTCGATGTGATCGAAAAGCAGTTCGAAACCGGTGCGATCCCAAAGTCGTCGGTGCTTGCGCAGCGCACGCAGCTCGCGCAAGCGCTCACCGGCGTCGCGCCGCTCGAGAAGGCGCTGGCGCTGACACGCCATCAGCTTGCGGTCTACGCCGGTCAACTGCCGAGCGCGGCCGCGCTGCCGGAGTTCGACCTCGCCAGCCTGACGCTGCCGCAGACGTTGCCGCTCTCGCTGCCCTCGGAGCTGGCACGCCAGCGGCCCGACGTGCAGGCGAGCGAGGCCGCGTTGCACCAGGCCAGCGCGCAGATCGGCGTCGCCACCGCAAACCTGTACCCGAAGATCCAGCTCACCGCCAGCTACGGCAGTGCGGCGACACGGCCCGGCGCGCTGTTCGGCAGCGGCACCGGCCTCTGGAGCCTGCTGGCCGGGCTGACACAGCCGCTCTTTCACGGCGGCGAGCTCACCGCACAGCGGCGCGCGGCGGTGGCCGCCTACGACGCCGCGGCGGCGCAATACGAGCAGACACTGCTGACCGCATTCCAGAATGTTGCCGACGCACTGCGCGCGCTCGAGTTCGACGCCACGGGCCTGCAGAGGCAGGCCGAGGCCGAAAGCATCGCACGGCAGTCGCTCGACCTGACGACGCAGCAGTACCGTGCCGGTGCCGTCAGCTACGTCGAGCTGCTGACCACCCAGCAAGCCTGGCTGCAGACCCACACTGCGCTGGTGCAGGCACAGGCCGCGCGCTATGCCGACAGCGCCGCGTTGTTCCAGGCGCTCGGGGGCGGCTGGTGGAACCGCGGCCCACTGGCCGACATCTCGGGCGCGGCGACCACCCCGAGTCCCTGACCGCACATTCCCCCCTCCCATCGACCGGTCGACTCCGCAACCCCCACGAGCCACCCCACCGGAGAGCCCTGCATGGCCAAGCGCAACATGACCCGACGCATGCTGATCATGCTTGCCTGCGTGCTGCTGCTGATCGCGCTGCTGGCGCTCGGCAAGTTCCTGCAGATCAGGCAGCTGATCGCGTCGGTGCCGAAACCCGGGCCGCAGACCGTGACGGCAATGACGGTGCCCATGCTGGAGTGGCGACCGCAGCTCGCCGCGGTGGGCACGCTCAACCCGGTGCGCGGCACCGATCTCAGCACCGAGGTCGCCGGGCTGGTGCGCAGCGTCACCTTCAAGTCCGGCCACGACGCAAAGGCCGGCGAGTTGCTCGTGCAGCTCAACGCCGATGCCGACGTGGCCCAGTTGCAGGCGCTCCAGGTCGCCGTCGCACAGGCCGAAATCGTGCTGACGCGCGACCGCAGGCAGTTGGCGGTGCAGGCGATCAGCCAGGCCCAGATCGACGCCGCCGCGAACGACCTGAAGGCCAAGCGCGCACAGGTCGACCAGCAGGCTGCGACGGTTGCGAAGAAGTCGATTCGCGCGCCGTTCGCCGGCCGGCTCGGCATCACGCATCTCAACCCCGGGCAATACGTCAACCCGGGCGACAAGCTCGTCACGCTGCAGACGCTCGATCCGATCCACGTCGACTTCACCTTGCCGCAACAGCAACTCGGCGGGCTGGCCATCGGCCAGGTCGTCGAGGTCGGCGTCGACACGTTCGGCGATCGCATCTACAGTGGCAAGATCAACGCCATCAACCCGATCGTCGACCCGTCGACGCGCAACGTGCAGGTCGAGGCCACACTCGCGAACCCGAAGCATGAACTGCTGCCGGGCATGTTCGCGAACGTGAAGATCGATACCGGCGAGGTTCAGCACTGGCCGACGGTGCCCTTGACCGCGATCACCTACAACCCTTACGGCTCGACCGTCTTTCTCGTGCTGCCCGGGCCTGCGCCGAGCGAGCCGGCGAATGGCGCCGCGAGCAGTACCGCCAGCGCCACACCGATCGCAAGCGCAGCCAGCGCGGCCAGCGCCGCACCGTCAAGCGCGGCGGTGCAGGCCAGCGCGGCGAGCGCCGCGCAACTTCACGTGCAGCAGGTGTTCGTGCGCACCGGCGCGACACGCGGCGATCAAGTCGCGGTGGTGAAGGGGCTGCAGGCCGGGCAGCGGATCGTCACCAGCGGGCAGATCAAGCTGAAGAACGGCACACCGGTCGTCATCGACAACCGTGTGCAGCCGTCCGACAACCCGAATCCGAAGCCGCAGGAAGAGTGAGCCGACGATGAACACAAGGCGCCGCGCCGACTGCGATCCGCTGCCGCGTGCCCTGCGAAAGGCGCGGCCGTGAACTTCACCGACCTCTTCATCCGCCGGCCCGTGCTGGCGACGGTGATCAGCCTGCTGATCGTCGTGCTGGGGCTGCGCGCACTGTTCGGGCTGCCGATCAACCAGTACCCGCAGACCCAGAACGCCGTCGTGACGATCACGACCACCTACTACGGCGCCGATGCCGCGACCATGGCCGGCTTCATCACGCAGCCGCTCGAGGCCGCGGTTTCGCAGGCCCAGGGCATCGACTATCTTTCGTCTTCGAGCCTCACCAGCGTCTCGACGATCACGGCAACCCTGCGCCTGAACTACGACGCCAACCGCGCGTTGACCGAGATCACCACCCAGGTCAACTCGGTGCGCAACCAGTTGCCGCCGCAGGCTCAGGCGCCGGTACTCACGGTGCAGACCGGCCAGACCACCGATGCGATGTACATCGGCTTCTACAGCAAGGTGCTGCCGAACAACGACGTGACCGACTACCTGGTGCGGGTGGTCCAGCCCAAGCTCAATTCCATCGCCGGCGTGCAAACCGCCGAGATCCTCGGCGCGCGCACGTTCGCACTGCGCGCCTGGCTCGATACCAAGAAGATGGCCGCCTTCGGCGTCAGCGCGACCGACGTCAGCGCCGCGCTTGCCGCGAACAACTATCTCGCCGCGCTCGGCGCCAGCAAGGGCCAGATGGTGACGGTGCCGCTGACCGCTGCGACCTCGCTGCACACCGTCGACGAATTCAAGCAGCTTGCGATCAAGAGCGCCAACGGCGCGATCGTGCGTTTGCAGGACGTTGCCACCGTCACGCTAGGGTCCGAGAACTACGACTTCAACGTCGCCTTCAACGGCGTGCGCTCGGTCTTCATCGGCATCAAGGTCGCGCCGGAGGCCAACATCCTCGACGTCGCCAAGCGTGTGCGCGCCAGTTTCCCCGAGGTTCAGAGCCAGTTGCCGAGCGGCCTCTCGGGGCAAATCGTCTACGACTCGACCGAATTCATCAACACCTCGATCACCGAGGTCGTGAAGACGCTGGTCGAGGCCCTCGTCATCGTCACGATCGTCATCTTCCTGTTCCTGGGCAGCCTGCGCGCGGTGCTGGTGCCGGTGATCGCGATGCCGCTGTCGCTCATCGGCACCTTCTTCATCATGCTGTTGCTGGGCTATTCGATCAACCTGCTCACCTTGCTGGCGCTGGTGCTGGCGATCGGCCTGGTGGTCGACGACGCGATCATCGTCGTCGAGAACGTGGACCGCCTCATGCGCGAGGGCAAACGCCCGCGCGAGGCGGCGATCATCGCGGCGCGCGAATTGGGGGGCCCGATCGTCGCGATGACCGTGGTGCTGATCGCGGTCTACGTGCCGATCGGCTTCCAGGGCGGCCTGACCGGCGCGCTCTTCACCGAGTTCGCATTCACGCTCGCCGGCGCGGTCACGGTCTCGGGTGTCGTCGCGCTGACACTCTCGCCGATGATGTGCTCGCGCTTCTTCAAGCCCGAGCAGGACAGTGGCCGCTTCGCAATGGCGATCGACCACGGTTTCGAGCACGTCCACAACGCCTACCGCTCGCTGCTGCGCAGCGTGCTGGCGACCTGGCCGGTGCTGATCGTGCTGGGCTTGATCCTGGTGGCCTGCCTGGCGCTGATGTTCAAGATGTCGAAGTACGAACTTGCCCCCGAGGAAGACGAGGGCATCGTGCTGGCGCAGGTGCTCGGGCCGGCCACCGCGACGATCGACCAGATGCAGACCTACGCCGACCAGGTCTTCGAGATCGCCAAGGACATGCCCGGATACCAGCAGATGTTCCAGTTGACCGGCGTGCCCAGCACCAATGCCGGCATCGCCGGCGTGCTCCTGAAGCCATGGGACCAGCGCAGCCGCAGCGCGCACGAGATCCAGACCGAACTGCAGCAGCGCTGGAACGGCATCGCCGGCGCCCGCGTCGCGGCGTTCCAGTTTCCGCCGCTGCCGGGTGCATCCGGCCTGCCGGTGCAGTTCGTCATCAAGACCACCGAACCGTTCGAGAACCTCGACACGCTCGCGCAGAAGATCCTCGACAAGGCTCGCAGCGACCGCAAGTTCTACTACATCGATGCCGACCTGAAGCTCGACAAGCCACAGGCGACGGTGGTCGTCGACCGCAGCAAGGCCGCGCTGCTCGGCCTCACGCAACAGGACATCGGCAACGCATTGGGCGCTGCGCTGGGGGGCGGCTACATCAATTACTTCTCGATCGCAGGCCGCTCTTACAAGGTGATCCCGCAGGTGCTGCAAGTCGATCGACTGAACCCGTCACAGGTGCTGGACTACTACATCAAGACACCCAACGGCGTCGTGCCGGCGAGCACCGTCGCGAGCTTGCAGTACAGCGTGCAGCCCGAGTCGGTGAACCACTTCCAGCAACTCAACTCGGTGACGATCTCGGGCGTGCCGAGCGGCTCGCAGGGTGACACGATCGAGTACCTGGACGGCCTCGTGAAGCAACTCGCGCCGAGCGGCTACAGCGTCGACTACTCCGGCCAGTCGCGACAGTTCATGCAGGAATCGGGCGGCTTCGCGGTGACGATGCTGTTCGCGCTGATCATCGTGTTCCTGGCGCTGGCGGCACTCTTCGAGAGCTTTCGCGACCCCATCGTGATCCTGGTCTCGGTGCCGCTCGCGCTGTTCGGCGCGATGATCTTCATCTTCCTCGGTTTTTCCTCGATGAACATCTACACCGAGGTCGGCTTGGTCACGTTGATGGGCCTGATCAGCAAGCACGGCATCCTGATCGTCGAAGTCGCCAATCGCCAGCAGCGCGCCGGCAAATCCAAGCTCGACGCGATCATCGAGGCCGCCGGCATCCGGCTGCGGCCGATCCTGATGACGACCGCGGCGATGGTCTTTGGTGTCGTGCCGCTGGTGATCGCCTCCGGCGCGGGCGCCGCCGGCCGCCATGCGATGGGCATCGTGATCTTCACCGGCATGGCGATCGGCACCCTGTTCACCTTGTTCATCGTGCCGGCGATGTACATGGCCATCGCGGCGCGGCATCGGCCCGACGACCCGCATCCGGCCGGCGTTGCCGCCGAAGCGGCACCCTGATGCGCAGGGCGCTCAGCCTCGCGCTGCTCATCGTCGGCTGCGCTTGACTTCCATGCGCTGCGCGAGGCGCTGCACGTCGACGACCATGCGCTCATGCGTGCCGCGGCCGATCTGCTCGGTTTCGTCATGCGCGGTCAGTGCGAAGACGATGCGTCCGCCATCGACCTCGATCACCTCGGCTTCCGCCGTCACTCGCTGGCCGACCGGCGTCGCCGCGAGGTGGCGGATGTCGATCGCCGTGCCGAGCGCGCTCTCGCCCGGCTCCAGATGGCTGCGAATGGCATTCAGCGCGGCGTTCTCCATCGCCAGGATCATGACCGGCGTCGCCAGCACCGGCGGCAAGGTCGAGTCCTTGAACTGGCTGGCCAGGTGCTGCGGCGCGACATCGAGCGTGTAGCGGCCCTTGGTTCCGATCGGCAGAGCGTGCATATGACTTCGCCTCTTTGAAGAGTCTGTTCCACCAGAACGACATGTTCGAGAAACGACACGATAGGCGAGGATCGCGGCGAAGAAAAGCGCGGCCGCGAACACCCCCGGAAGTTGCTCAGTGAGCGAGGTCGCTTCCACCGACATCCCGGCGCGGCTCGACCGCCTGCCGTGGTCGCGCTGGCACTGGCGCGTCGTCATCGCCCTTGGCGTCGCCTGGGTGCTCGACGGCCTCGAAGTCACGTTGGTCGGGTCGATCGGCGCCGTGCTCGAGCGCCCCGATACGCTCGGCCTGAGCGGCTCGGAAGTCGGCGCCACCGGCTCCCTCTACATCGCCGGGGCCGTCATCGGCGCGCTGCTGTTCGGCCGGCTCACCGATACGCTCGGACGCAAGAAGCTCTTCCTCATGACACTCGCCGTCTACACGGCGGCGACCTTGGCCACCGCATTCGCGCCCGATTTCCGGTTCTTCGCGCTGTGCCGCTTCGTGACCGGCCTGGGCATCGGCGGCGAGTACGCGGCGATCAACTCGGCCATCGATGAGCTGATTCCAGCGCGCGTGCGCGGTCGCGTCAACCTTGCGATCAACGGCAGCTTCTGGATCGGCGCTGCGCTGGGCGCCGGTGCCAGCCTCGTGCTGCTCGATCCGCGCGTGCTCGGGCCGGTGCACGGCTGGCGCGCCGGCTTCGGCCTGGGCGCGCTGCTGGCAGCGGCGATCGTGCTGGTGCGCCGGCACGTGCCCGAGAGCCCGCGCTGGCTGCTCGCGCACGGCCGGGCCGAAGAGGCCAGGCGCATCATCGATGCGATCGAGGCCGAGGTCGGCGCGCAGCATGGCGCCCTCGCGCCGGTGACCGGCCACCTGTCGTTCACGCAACAAGGCGCGCCGAAGCTGCGCGAGGTGGCGCGCGTGCTGCTGCACCGCTACCGCCGGCGCAGCATCGTGGCACTCGCGTTGATGATTTCGCAGGCCTTCTTCTACAACGCGATCTTCTTTACCTACTCGCTGGTGCTGACGCGCTTCTACGCGGTGCCAGAAGAGCGCGTGGCGCTCTACATCTTTCCGTTCGCGCTGGGCAACGTGCTGGGGCCGCTGCTGCTCGGCCCGCTGTTCGACCGCATCGGCCGGCGCGTGATGATCGGCGCCACCTACACGCTCTCGGGCATCGGCCTGGCGCTGACCGGCTGGGCCTTCATGGAAGGCTGGCTCGACGCGCGCAGCCAGGCGCTGTGCTGGTCGGCCGTGTTCTTCCTCGCGTCGGCCGCGGCGAGCTCGGCCTATCTGACCGTCAGCGAAGTCTTTCCGCTCGAGATGCGCGCGCTTTCGATCGCGGTCTTCTACGCGCTCGGCACCGGTGCCGGCGGGTTCGTTGCGCCGCTCCTGTTCGGCTGGCTGATCGAGACCGGAAGCCGCGCCGCCGTCACCGTCGGCTACGGCATCGGTGCGGTATTGGTGATCGGTGCGGGACTGCTGGCCTGGCGGCATGGAGTCGATGCGGAGCGCAAGCCGCTGGAAGAGGTGGCGGAGCCGCTCGGGATGCGCCCCTGAGCCGGGCGCTTGCGATCCGCCCTGCGCCCACGCCTGCGCATCGGCCGCACCCGGCCTGCGCCGCTCGCCCCTCTCGCCCTCGCATGTCTCGGCGCTGCCTTCAGTCGACGGCCTCGCTCACCGTAACCTGTACCCGATCGCCCGCCGCCGCTTCGGTCGCAGCGAAACGCGTCGGTGCGATGCCGCGGGCCACCAGGTAGTCGCGCGTACTGGCGGCGCGTTCCAGCGCGAGACGGCTGTTGCGACGGCTGGGGTCCGCCGGCGCGGCGACGCGAAAGCGGGTTGCGGCCTCGCGCTGGCTCGCCGCGACCCGGTCGAGCACCGCGGCCAGCGGCGGCTTGACGGCCGCACGGCCGGGTTCGAACGAGAAGTGCAGCGGCACTGTCACCTGCAGGTTGCCGTCGGACTGCATCTCGAAGACCACCGGCGTGCCGCGAAAAAGATCGGCCAGTCGGCTCTGTTCGCTCGCGAGCGAGCGCTGCGACGGGGCGCCGGGTGCCGATGTGGATGACGGCAGCAGGCTGCAACCGGCCAGCAGGCCGAGCAACAGGGCAAGGGAGGCGAGGAGGTGGCGCATCGCGCGATTACACCGTGTATCGGCGCCAAGGGCTAGGCGCACGCCAAAAATCCGCAACGAGCCGCGTCCTCGGCAGGCGCATGCCGCCACGGACTTCAGCCGACAGGCCTGTCACGAGCTACGTCTTCAGCCGGTAGCCGGTCCTGAAGATCCAGATGACGATCGTCAGCGCGACGACGAGAAACACCGTCGTCATCCCCAGGCTCAGGCCGACGCTCACGTCGGCCACGCCGTAGAAGCTCCAGCGAAAGCCGCTGATCAGGTAGACGACCGGATTCGCCAAGGTCACCTTCTGCCAGAACTCGGGCAGCATCGAGATGGAATAAAAGCTTCCGCCGAGAAAGGTCAGCGGCGTGATGATCAGCAGCGGCACGATCTGCAGCTTCTCGAAGCCATCCGCCCAGATGCCGATGATGAAGCCGATCAGGCTGAAGGTGACGGCCGTCAGCACCAGGAAGAGCGCCATCCAGAGCGGATGCTCGATGTGCAGCGGCACGAAGAGGCCGGCCGTGGCCAGGATGATGAGCCCGAGGATGATCGACTTGGTGGCCGCCGCGCCGACGTAGCCGACGACGATCTCGAGCGGCGAGATCGGCGCCGACAGGATCTCGTAGATCGTGCCGGTGAACTTCGGGAAGTAGATGCCGAACGCGGCGTTCGAGAGGCTTTGCGTCAGCAGCGACAACATGATGAGCCCGGGCACGATGAAGGCACCGTAGCTGACGCCGTCGACCTCCTGGATGCGCGAGCCGATCGCAGCGCCGAAGACGACGAAGTACAGCGAGGTCGAGATCACCGGCGAGACGATGCTCTGCATCAAGGTGCGCCAGGCGCGCGCCATCTCGAAGCGGTAGATCGTGCGCACTGCCCAAAGATTTCTGATCATGCCGGCTCCCGCATCAGCCCGACGAAGATGTCCTCGAGCGAGCTCTGCTCGGTCTGCAGGTCGCGAAACGCAATGCCGGCACGGTTCAGATCCTGCAGCAAGGCGGCAACCCCGGCATGCGCGGCGTCGCGGTCGTAGGTGTAGGTGAGCGTCGAGCCCTCGGCCGAAAGCCCGAGTGCATAGCCGCCGAGCACGGCGGGGATCTGCGGCAGCGGCTGCTGCAACTGCAGGATCAATTGCTTCTTGCCGAGCTTTTGCATCAGCGCAGTTTTTTCCTCGACGAGGATGATCTGGCCGTTGCGGATCACGCCGATGCGGTCCGCCATCTCCTCGGCCTCGTCGATGTAGTGCGTGGTGAGGATCACCGTGACGCCGCTTTCGCGCAGCCGCTGCACCAGGCGCCACATGCCGCGGCGCAACTCCACATCGACGCCGGCGGTCGGCTCGTCCAGGAAGAGGATTTGCGGCTCGTGCGACAAGGCCTTGGCGATCATCAACCGACGCTTCATGCCGCCGGAAAGCGTCATCACCTTGTTGTCGCGCTTGTCCCACAGCGACAGGTCGCGCAACACGCTTTCGATGTGCGCCGGATTCGGTCGCTTGCCGAACAGGCCGCGGCTGAAGGAGGCCGTGGCCCAGACGGTTTCGAAGGCATCCGTCGTGAGCTCCTGCGGCACCAGGCCGATCAGGGAACGCGCCTGGCGGTAGTCGGTGACGATGTCGTGGCCACCGACCGTGACCCGGCCCGAACTCGCGTTGACGATGCCGCAGACGATGCCGATCAAGGTCGTCTTGCCGGCGCCGTTCGGGCCGAGCAGCGCGAAGATCTCGCCGCGGCGAATCTCGAGGTCGACATGCTTGAGCGCCTGAAACCCCGAGGCGTAGGTCTTGCAGAGATCGGCCACCGAAATGATCATGGACATGGGGCGCGACGATAGCCGAAGGCGGGACCCGACCCAGCCGCCACCTAGAATGAAAAAATGGCTCAGGGTCGATCGGCGCCGGTGTTTGCAGCAGGATGCGGGCCGCGTTGAGCACCCCGGTGTCACCCGAGGTGACGGCACCGACCGTGCGCGCGCTGCACGCGGCGATCGCCGTCGCGGCCACCGGCACCGGCTTTGCGCTGGCAGCGCACCACCCGCTCGCACCGTGGCTCGTGTCGTGCGCCTATGCCGCGTGGTGCCTCGGCGCGGCGCGCTGGCCGGGCGCGTGGCTGTGGGCCTTGCCGGCGGCACTGCCGCTGCTGAGCCTGGCACCGTGGACCGGCTGGACGGTCTTCGATGAATTCGATCTGCTCGTGCTCGGTGCAGTGGCCGGCGGCTACACCCGCATGGCATGGCGTGGCGAAGGCACTGCGGGCCGCCGAGCCGCTCCGCTCCTCATCGCGCTGCTGCTGTCGGCGGCGCTCGTCGCGCTGGCGCGGGGCTGGACGGCCTGCGGAGCGGCGGCGTTCGATGCGCCACTCTGCACCGATCCGTACAACGGCCTGCATGTCTTCAAGAGCACGCTCGCCGCCGCATTGCTGCTGCCCTTGCTGCGCCGGGCGCTGCAGCGATCGGAGCACGACACGCTGGTGCGATTTGCGCACGGCATGCTGGTCGGCATCGTCGCCGTCGTCCTCGCGGTGCTCTGGGAGCGCGCGGCTGCCCCCGGCCTCTTGAACTTCAGCGCGCCGTATCGCACGGTGGCACTCTTCTGGGAGATGCGGCTCGGCGGTGCGGCGATCGACTTCTACCTGGCGCTGGCCACGCCCTTCGTCGTCTGGGCCGTGGCCAGCGCTGGCACGCCGCTGCGCTGGATCGCGGCAGCCGGGCTGGCCCTGCTGTTCGACTACGCCTGTCTCACGACCTTCTCGCGTGGCGTCTACCTCGCAGTGCTCGGCAGCCTTGCGACGCTCGCGCTGCTGGCTTGGCGGGCCCGCGGGCCGCTGACGCGGCCGCCGTGGCAGCGCCGGGCGAATGTCGCGCTGGCCGCGGTGCTGCTGGTCGAGACGCTCGCGATCGCCGGGGCCGGCTCCTTCCTCGCCGCACGCGCCGAACGGGTCGCACACGATTTCGGCGACCGCCTGGAGCACTGGCAGCGCGGTCTCGCCTTGCTCGAGACGCCGCTGCAGTGGATGTTCGGCCGTGGACTCGGGCGCTTTCCCGACGACTACGCGGCGGCGCAGCAGGAGTTCTCCGGCGGGGTGCGGCTCGCCGAAGCAGCGGGCACGCGCTACCTCGAGCTGAGCGGGCCGCGCCGCAATCCGGCGCTGGCCGGCCTGTTCGCGCTGACGCAGCGCGTGCCCTTGCAGGCGCTCGCCCCGTACCGAGTCGACCTGGAGGTGCGCGCCGAGCGGCCTACCGCCCTCGCGCTCTCGGTCTGCGAGATGCATCTCTTGTACGCGCGCGCCTGCCAGCGTGGCGTGCTGCACTTGGCCGCTGGACCGTGGCGCCATCACACGCTGGTGCTGCGTGGCCCGCGGCTCGACGCCGGCAGCCGCTGGGCGCCACGCCAGGCGGTGTTTTCCCTGGCGGTGCTCGGCGCCGGCACGGCGGTCGACATCGACCGGATTGCGTTGCATGCTGCGGGGGATGCCGATCTGCTGCACAACGGCGACTTCTCTCAGGACATGGCGCGCTGGCTGCCGGCCGCGCGCGGCTATTTCGTGCCGTGGCACATCGACAACCTATGGCTGGAAATGCTGATCGAGCAAGGCCTGCTCGGCGTCGCGGCGCTTGCGCTGCTGTGCGCGGTTGCCCTCGCCCGGTCGCTCGCACCGGGTCGCCGGCCGATGGCTTCCTATCTTGCCGCATCGCTGATCGGCGCGCTGCTCCTCGGCCTCGTCAGCAGCGTCTTCGACATGCCACGCGTCGCCTTCCTGCTGCTGCTGATCGCGCTGCTCGCGGTCGAGTGCGGCGAGCGCAAGGCGCAACGAGCGGGGTGAACGGGATGAATGCACCTGACACGACGCTCGGCAGCAAGCCTCGATTGCCCATCGCACTTCGCGGACGCGTCCGCTGGGGCCTGATCGTGGCGCTGCTGGCAGCGGCCCTCTCGGTGCCGCTGTTCATGAGTCTCGTCAACCTCGTCAACGCGCCGCCGCGTCTGCTCGCGCCTTACATCGCGAAGCGCGCCGCCGGCCATCGGCCGGTGCTGGTCGCGATCGGCGACCGGCTTGCAGAGCTGCTGCTCACGCTCGATCGGGGCGGGGATCGAGAACCCGGGTCCGGCAACCATGCACGCGCTATGCCGAGGCTCGCCGCGGCAACGGCGTGGTCGGCGCCCGCGCCCGCCGGTTCGTCCACGCCCGGATCGGTCGCATCTGCCTCGTCAGCGCAGCCGGCATTCACCTCAGAGCCGGTGGTGGCCCTTGCAGACGCCGCCACCCGCTTGCCGGTCGTCGTCGCCTCCCGAGAGGCGCTGCTCGGCGCCATTGCGCACGCCCGTCCGGGCGATGTCATCAGCGTGCGGGCCGGCCGCTACCGTTTCGAGGGCTCATCCATCGAGGTCGCGCGCCCCGGCACGGCCGCAAGGCCCATCGTGCTGCGCGCGGAGCGCCCCGGCTCGGTCCTGCTGGAGATGCGCACGCGCGAAGGGTTTCGGGTGACGGCGCCGTACTGGATCTTCGAGAACCTCGACCTGCAGGGCGCCTGCGCGCAGCACGCCGATTGCGAGCACGCCTTCCACGTGGTGGGGCGCGCTGAGCACTTCACTGCGCGCGGCAACACGGTCTCGGACTTCAACGCGCCGTTCAAGATCAACGGCGAAGGCGGCCGCTTTCCCGACCACGGACTGATCGAGCACAACACGATCGGCAACACGGCGGCGCGCCAGACCGACCAGCCGGTCACGATGATCGACCTCGTCGGCGCGAGCCACTGGCGGATAAGCGGCAACCTGATCCGCGATTTCATCAAGGCCGGCGGCGACCACACCAGCTACGGCGCTTTCGCCAAGGGCGGCGGCGGCGACAACCGCTTCGACGGCAACATCGTGCTGTGCGAAGCGCGGCTGCGCGGCACCCCGGGCGCTCGCGTCGGCCTGTCGCTCGGCGGCGGCGGCACGGGCGCCGCCTTTTGCCGCGACAGCCGGTGCATCACCGAGCAGGAGGGGTCGGTCATCGTCTCGAACCTGATCGCCTCGTGTTCCGACGACGGCATCTACCTCAACCGCGCCGCCATGAGCCGGATCGTGCACAACACGCTGATCGACACCGGCGGCATCTCGGTACGCTACGGCTCGAGCAGCGCCGAGGTCGTCGGCAATCTCGTCGACGGTGCCATCCGCAGCCGCGACGACGCACTCGTTCACGCCGACGACAACCTCGAGACGTCGCTGCCGTTGCTCTACCTCGGTCAGCACCCGCTGCGCGCGCTGTTTCGCGCCCCGGAAGACTTCGATTTCAGGTGGCACGGAGCCGCGCCACGGCGCTCCGCACAGGCCGCGCCGCCCGGCCTGTGCGGCCTGCCACGCCCTCCCCGCCCAGCCTACGGCGCGTTCGAGGATTTCTCGGCCTGCTCGGGCGGCGAGCCGCAGCGCTGACGCGGCCTCCGACCGCAATAGCGCACGGCGCACGCTCGCCCGACGCTCTAGACTGCGAACCGCGCCGGCAGCAGCGGGTTTTTCCGGCAGCACCGACTATTGCCGGCATCGCCGGCTCTTCCTGACGAGGCCAACATGAGCAGACGCAACGGTAGACAAGGCAGCTGGATCGGTGCCGGAGTGCTCATCGTGGTCGGCGTCATCGGGCTGCTCGCCAACTTCGGCCTCGTCGAACGCGAGACGCTGCGCCAGCTCTGGAAGCTCTGGCCGGTGATTCCGCTGGCGATCGGTGTCGGCATGCTGATGCGGCGCAGCCCATCGCGCGGCGACGGCTCACATCCGGACGCCGAATAGGCCGGCTCCCACGCGACGCCGGCAGCGCCCCGTTTCTCCGCGCACGGCGACGCAGCGGATCACCCCGCGGCAGCGCAAACGCTTTACTGCCGCTCGCCAGCCTGCGTTCTGTCGCCGCGTGCCGTCCCCCGACGGCTCGGCAAACCCGCCGTGCCCGTCACGGGGTGACCGCGGCAGTCAGGTCGGCTTCGAAGGCACGCGCCTTGCCTACACGCCAGCAGCAAGGTCGGTCAAGGAGACTGCGATGGTCGGAACTGCATTGATGAAGAGCGGGGGCCGCGCGGCCCTTCGCTGGGCGCACTGGGCGTTCGCTGGGCTGGCCGTCGCGGCATTTGCGACGTTCAGCGGCGCGGCGCATGCGGCGCAGTCGCAGGCGCCTTCCGAGATCAAGCTCGGCACGCTCTACGCCTCGGCGGGCCCGCTGGCGAGCATCTCGATGCCGGTCTACGACGGCCTCAAGCTCTGGATCGACCAGAAGAACGCCGAGGGCGGCGTCTATGTCAAGGCCTACGACAAGAAGCTCCCGGTCAAGCTCGTCTCCTACGACGACCAGAGCAACAGCGCGACGGCCGCCACGCTCTACAACCAGCTCATCACGCAGGACAAGGTCGATCTGCTGGTGGCCGATTCCAGCTCGGTGCTCACGTCGGTTGCGGTGCCGATCGCGCGCGACCACAAGATGCTCCTGATCGACCAGACCGGCACCGGCGCCACCTTCTTCACCAAGGACAACCCCTACATCGTGCTGATCGCCGACCCGGTGTCGTCGATCTGGCCGAAGCCCCTGGCCGACTTCCTCACACACGAAGGTCCGAAGCTCGGCATCAAGCGCGTCGCGCTGCTCTACGCCACCAACGACTTCACCGGCACGCAGGCCAATGCGGTACGCCAGTTCATCAAGGAATCCAATTCCGGGCTCGAGCTGGTCTACGACCACGGCGTGCCGACCAATACCTCGAACTACACCGTGTTGCTGAACAACATCCGCGCCAGCAACCCCGACGCAGTGATCGAACTCGGCTACGCCGGCAACGACATCGCCTTCCTGCGCAACGTGCAGGACAGCGGCATAAATTTCAAGTTCCTGTTCACGATCTACCCCGGCCTCGAGACCGAACTGCTCGAGAAGAACGTCGGCACCGAAGGGCTCAACTACGTCTACACCTATGTGCCATCGTCCGAGCTCACCTACAAGACCAACTTCGGCATGACCCTGCCCGAGTTCAAGGCGGCATGGGACAAGAAGTACGGTGACTCGCATGTCGAGTTCGGCTTCAATTCGGTTGCCGGCTACACGACGGGCCTGGTGCTCGAGAAGGCGCTCGGCGTGGCCGACAGCATGGACCAGCTCGAACTGCGCAAGGCGATCTTCAGCCTCTCGGGCAAACTGAAGACACTCGACGGCACCTTCGCGCTCGACGAGACCGGCGCGCAGATCGGTGCGATCACGCCGCTCGGCCAGCTCGTCGCCGGCGTCGACAAGAAGCTGAAGTTCGTCACGGTCTGGCCGCAGGACGTGGCCACCGGCAAGCCGGTCTACCCGCGCCCCTGAACCACAGCAGCGGCATGACCGCTCGACCCGGCGCCCACGACCGGCGTGACGGATGCTCTCCTACACGCTCATCGCGGGCTTGCTGTTCGGCCTTTATTTCACGCTGATCGGGCTCGGGCTGAACCTCGTGTTCGGCGTCATGCGCATCGTCAACCTTGCGCACGGCGACTTCCTGATGCTCGGCGCCTTCATCGCCTACTGGCTCTTCACGCTGTTCGCGATCAACCCGCTGCCGGCCGTACCGGTGGCGTTCGGCGCCTTCCTGCTGGTTGGCGTCCCGCTCTACTACCTGCTGGTGCCGCGCCTGCTGCGCGCGCGCGACCCGGAGATGCTCTCGTTCATCCTGTTCTTCGGGCTCTCGCAGGTGATCGAGGCGCTCGCGACGATCGCATTCGGCACGAGCGAGCGCTCGATTCCGGGACGCGTCATCGGCGAATCCGTCGCCGCGGCCTTGAGTCTCGTCTCGGGCCACCCCGTCGGCACCGGGCCTGTCTCGATATTCGGCCAGCGCTTTCCGATGGCCTGGGCCGTCAGCGCTGCAGTCAGCGCGCTGGCGGTGCTGCTGGTCTACGTCTACCTTTACCGCACGCGGCTCGGCTATCTCACGCGCGCGGTGATGGTCGAGCGCGACGAGGCCTTTGCCACCGGCATCGACGTGCACCGCGTCTCGGCGATCGCCTTCGGCGTCGGCCTGGGTCTCGCGGCGATGGCCGGCGTGTTCGCACCGTTCATGCTCGGCAGCATCACGCCGGCGATGGGCGTGAACGTCACCGTCACCTCGTTTGCCGTGATCGTGATCGGCTCGCTCGGCAACCCGCTCGGCACCGTGCTCGGTGGGCTGATCTACGGCGTCTCGTACATGTTCATGCAGAGCTACTACAGCTCGTGGGCGAACCTCTTGCCTTACCTGCTGCTGATCGGGATCCTCTTGGTCCGCCCGAGCGGCCTGCTCGGAAGACAGGTGCGGCGTGCCTGAGAAGCTCGTGCGCGACGCGCTCTGGGTGCTGCTGCCGGTGTTGGCGGTGCTCGCCGTGCTGCCGATCTTCTACAGCAACCATCTGCTGCTCTTCAACTTCGTCGTCTTCATGATGCTCGCGCAAGGCATCAACGTCATCTACGGCTTCACCGGCTACCTGCCGTTCGGCTACGTCGGCTTCTTCGGCGCCGGCGCCTACGGCTTCTCGCTGCTGGTGATGCACCTGGCAGCGCCGCCGCTGCTGGCCTTGCTCGGCGGTGTCGTCGCCGCAGCCCTGGTCGGGCTGCTGCTGACGCCGCTGTTCCGGCTCTCGGGCGCCTACTTCGCCATCGCCAACCTGGCGGCGGCGCTGGCGCTGCTGCAGGTGGTTGCCAACCCCGCCTTGCAGCCCCTCACCAACGGGCCCTACGGCGTGAGCCTCAGCGGCGTCTTCAACCCGAGCCTGGCCTACGGCGCGGCACTTGCCGGCCTCGGGCTCACCCTGCTGCTCGTCATCTACCTGCGGCGCTCACGCTTCGGCATGGCGCTGAAGGCGATCCGGGACGATTCGATCAGCGCGGCGATGGCCGGCATCGATGTGGTGCGCGCCAGGGTCATCGCCTGGCTGCTGAGCGCGGTGATCGCGGGCTTCGCCGGCGCGGTATTTGCGTGGTACGTCTCGGTGTTCTACGCCGAGACGGTCTTCAGCAACGAGTTCTCGGTGTTCGCGATCGTCTTTGCGCTCTTCGGCGGCACCGGCACGGTGCTGGGCCCCCTGCTCGGCGTTGTCATCCTCTACGGCATCTACAACACCGTGGGCATCACGACGCCGCAATACTTCCAGCTCATCTACGGGCTGCTGATCATGGCGGTGGTGCTGTTCCTGCCGAACGGCCTGACCTCGCTGCTCGAACGCCGAGGAATCGATGCGCCCTGAACGGGACCCCCTGAAGCGCCTTCGGCGCTCTCCGCAGCGCGCACCACCAGCGGCTTTGCAGAGCCGGCTTCGCGGCGGCCGCGCGGTTTCGACTCGTTCGTGCGACCTGGGTGCCGCTTGGCGGCATGAAGCGACGAGGATCAAACCGTGCGGGAATTCGTGCAGCGCGCACGCCGAGGTCGAGGTCCCCGGACTCCGTTCAGCAAATCCCTATTCACTGCGCCCGGAGACCCCGCCCTCGGCTGAGCCGGTAACGTTCGACGCCCTGCGGTCGAGCGGAGGCGACGCAGCGAGCGCCACTGCATCAGCCGCGAGTGGGGCCACCCGCGGAGCGAACAGGAATTGGCTGAACGCGGCGGGTGGCACCACTTCCGGCTGCGTGTGCGCCCCACATTCGATGTCGGCGGCGGATCAAGGTTTCATGCGTCGTGGGACACCCGAAGCGCGATGGAGCAACTGACATGCTGCTCGCTGTCGAGGGACTGGTGAAGCGCTTCGGTGCCTTCCACGCGCTCGACCACCTGAGCTTTGCGCTGCAGCCGGGCGAGATCCTCGGCTTGGTCGGCCCCAATGGCTCGGGCAAGACCACCTGCATCAACGTCGTCTCCGGCCTCTACGCACCCGATGGCGGCCGGGTGCTGCTCGGCGGCGATTCGGTCGCGGGTCTTGCGCCGCACCGCCTCGCGCGCCTGGGCATCAACCGCACCTTTCAGGTGCCCAAGCCGTTCAGGTCGCTCAGCGTCCACGACAACGTCGCGTTGGCGCTCACCTACGGCCGACACGACGGCCGCGGCACCGATCTGGAAGCCCTGCTCGAATCGCTCGACCTCGCCGCGGTGAAAACGCGCCCCGCGCGGGAACTCAACAATGCACAGCAGAAGATGCTCGACCTGGCGCGCGCCCTGGCCACCGGCCCGCGCGTGCTCCTGGTCGACGAGCTCGCTGCCGGCCTCAACCCGGGCGAACTCGAGCACATCGGCGCGCACCTGAAGGCCATCGCGCAGACCGGCGTCGGCCTCGTCGTCGTCGAGCACCTGATGGGTTTCATCGATCAGATCACCGATCGCGTCATCGTGATGAACGCCGGGCGCAACATCTTCGAGGGCACGCTCGCCGCGGCGATCCACGACCCGCAGGTGATCGAGGTCTATCTCGGAGCGAGCGATGCCTGAGCCCTTGTTGCGAATCGGCGGTCTCTCGGCCGGCTACGACCGCATGCAGGTTCTGTGGGATGTCGACCTGGAAGTGGCCGAACGAGAGACGGTGGTGTTGCTCGGCGCGAACGGCGCAGGCAAGACTGCGCTCTTGCGCACGCTGCTCGGGTTGTTGCCGGCCTGGCACGGCCGCATCGATTTCGCCGGTCACGATATCAGCCACCTGCGCACCGACCGGCGCGTGCGCCGCGGCATGTCCTACATGTCTGAAATCGCCGTGTTCGCGGGCCTCAGCATCGAGGAGAACATCCGCATCGGCGGGCAATTCCTGCCGAAGGGCGCATTGCGCGCGCGCGCCGAGGAGCTCTACACGCTCTTTCCCATCCTGCGCGAGCGCCGGCACGCGGCGGCGTCCGGCCTCTCGGGCGGCCAGCGCAAGATGCTCGGCATCGCCAAGGCATTGGCCGGCGCGCCACGCCTGCTGGTGATGGACGAGCCCTCGGCCGGGCTCTCGCCGATCCTCGTCAAGGAGGTCGTCGCGGCCTTGCGCAAGCTGCGCGACGCCGGGCAGTCGCTGCTGATTGCCGAGCAGAACGTCAAGTTCCTCGAGCTCGCCGATCGCGTCTACACGCTCGACGGCGGACACATCGGCTTTTGCGGCAGCGTTGAGGCGATGCACGAAAACGACGCGTTGCGCCGCGCCTATTTCGGCTTGCATTGAGGCCGGCGCCATGGGTCCGCTGCACGGCCTCAGGATCATCGACATGACCTCGGTGCTGATGGGCCCGTTCGCCACGCAGGCGCTCGGCGACATGGGCGCCGACGTCGTCAAGGTCGAGGCACCCGCAGGCGACGTGATTCGCCAGGTCGGCCCCGGGCGCCACGAGGACATGGGCCCGATGTTCCTCAACGTCAACCGCAGCAAGCGCAGCATCGTCCTCGACCTGCAGCTCGGCGCCGGCCGCGAGGTGCTGCTGCGCCTCGTGCGCGACGCCGACGCCCTTGTCTACAACGTGCGGCCGGCCGCGATGCAGCGTCTCGGGCTCGGCTACGAGACGCTTGCGGCGCTCAACCCGCGGCTCGTCTACGCCGGGCTGGTCGGTTACGACCAGGCCGGCCCGTATGCGGCGCGGCCGGCCTACGACGACCTCATTCAGGGCGGTTCGACGCTGGCGCAGCTCATGGCGCGCTCGGGCGACGGCACGCCGCGCTACGTGCCCATGGCGCTGGCCGACCGCGTCGTCGGCGCCACCGCCGTCGGCGCGATCGTCGCCGCCCTCTTCGAGCGCGAGCGCAGCGGGCGCGGCCAGCGCGTCGACGTGCCGATGTTCGAGACCATGGTCGCCTTCGTGCTCGCCGACCATCTCGGCGGCCTGACGTACGAGCCGCCGCTCGACGCCGGCGGCTACGCGCGTCAGCTCTCGTCCGAGCGCCGGCCCTACCGCACGGCCGACGGCCACGTCTGCGCCCTGGTCTACACCGACGCGCAGTGGCAGCGCTTCGTGCGTGCGGTCGGCCGCGACGAGCTGCTGGTCGATGCGCGGTTTGCGACGTTTGTCGAACGCTCGCGCCACATCGACACGGTCTACGCCGAGCTCGCGCGCATCTTCACGACGCGCGGCACCAAGGAGTGGCTGGCCTTGCTCGATGCCGCAGACGTGCCGGCCATGCCGATGCACGACTTGCAAAGCATCCTCGACGACCCGCAACTTGCCGCGAGCGACTTCTTCGCGATGGTCGAGCATCCGAGCGAAGGCCTCGTGCGCTCGATGCGCCCACCGCCGGTCTATTCGCGCACGCCGGCCGCGCCGCTGCGGCTCGCGCCGCGCCACGGCGAGCACAGCCGCGAGGTGCTGGCCGAAGCGGGCTACGGCAAAGCCGAGATCGAGGCGCTGATCGACGCCGGTGCGGTGCTCGCAGCCCCGCAGCACGTCACTGCGCCGAACATTGCCGATGCCGGCACTGCCGGTACTGCGCCCAGGGCGTCAAGCGCCGAAGCGCCACGAGGAGATCGGCCATGAATTTCGCCTTGAGCGATGCCGCTACCTGCGCGAAGCGCTGATCCCGCGCATCGCACCGATCAGCCCGCAGCTTGCGCTTTGCTTCATCGCCGAGAAGGTGCTCGGGCTGCCGAAGTCGTGCTGATCGTGCGGCCACCGCGAGGCCGTGTCGCCAGCCGCGCCGAAATTCGCTACGCTCGGGCACGGAGGACGAGATGGCTCAGCAAGAACCGCTACGCCTGCATGTACCGGAGCCGACGGGCCGGCCGGGCCGCCCGACCGATTTCTCGTATCTGCTCGTGTCGCCGGCCGGCGCGGTGCGCCGCCCGCCCGTCGAGACCAGCGCCGCCGACATCGCCGACATCGCGCGCAGCCTGGTGCGCGTGCTCGATGACGAGGGCCGCGCCGTCGGCCCGTGGGCACCGGCCCTCGATGCCCAACGGCTGCGCCAGGGGCTCGCGACGATGCTGAAGACGCGCATCTTCGATGCCCGCATGCTGATCGCGCAGCGGCAAAGGAAGGTGTCGTTCTACATGCAAAGCCTCGGCGAGGAAGCGCTCGGCAGCGCGAACGCGATGGCGCTCGAGCCGGGCGACATGTCGTTCCCCACCTACCGTCAGCAAAGCCTGCTGCTGGCGCGCGACGACGTCTCGATGGTGGAGCTGATCTGCCAGCTGATGTCTAACGAACGCGACCCGTTGCGCGGCCGCCAATTGCCGGTGATGTATTCATACAAGCGCGCCGGCTTCTTCTCGATTGCCGGCAACCTTGCGATGCAGTTCACCCAGGCGGTCGGCTGGGCGATGGCCTCGGCGATCAAGGGCGACACGCGGATTGCCTCGGCCTGGATCGGCGACGGCGCGACCGCCGAACCCGACTTCGACACCGCGCTCACCTTCGCGCACGTCTACCGCGCGCCGGTCATCCTCAACATCGTCAACAACCAGTGGGCGATCTCGACCTTCCAGGCGATCGCCGGCGGCGAAGGCACCACGTTTGCCGCCCGCGGCGTCGGCTGCGGTCTGGCCTCGCTGCGCGTCGACGGCAACGATTTCCTGGCGGTCTACGCGGCGTCCCGCTGGGCCGCCGAACGCGCGCGGCGCAATCTTGGGGCGACGCTGATCGAGTGGGTCACGTATCGCGCCGGGCCGCACTCCACGTCCGACGACCCGTCTAAATACCGTCCTGCCGACGACTGGAAGCATTTCCCGCTCGGCGACCCGATCGCGCGGCTCAAGCAACACCTGATCGTGATCGGCGAGTGGTCCGAGGAGCGCCACGCGGCGCTGCAAAAGCAGCTCGAGGCCGAAGTCGCCGCGGCACAAAAGGAAGCCGAGCGCTTCGGCACGCTCGGCAGCGGCACGGCGGCCGGCCCGGGCTCGATGTTCGAGGATGTCTACGAGACGATGCCCGAGCATCTGGTGCGCCAGCGTGAACAGCTACGATGATCCAGGCCTTGCGCTCGGCGATGGACGTGATGCTCGAGCGCGACCCGGACGTCGTCGTCTTTGGCCAGGATGTGGGCTACTTCGGCGGCGTGTTCCGCTGCACCGAGGGGCTGCAGGCCAAGTACGGCCGCTCGCGCGTCTTCGACACGCCGATCTCCGAGGGCGGCATCGTCGGCGTCGCCGTCGGCATGGGGGCCTACGGCTTGCGCCCGGTGGTCGAGATCCAGTTCGCCGACTACTTCTATCCGGCTTCCGACCAGATCGTCTCCGCCGCCGCGCGGCTGCGCTACCGCTCGGCCGGCGACTTCACCGCCCCGCTGACGATCCGCATGCCGTGCGGTGGCGGCATCTACGGCGGTCAGACACACAGCCAGAGCCCCGAGGCGCTCTTCACCCACGTCTCCGGCTTGCGCACCGTGATGCCATCCAATCCGTACGACGCCAAGGGCTTGCTGATTTCCGCGATCGAATGCAACGACCCGGTCATCTTCCTCGAGCCCAAGCGCCTCTATAACGGCCCTTTCGACGGCCATCACGAGCGGCCCGTGGTGCCGTGGTCTGCACATCCCCTCGGCCTCGTGCCCGAGGGCCACTACACCGTGCCGCTGGGCGAGGCCTCGGTGTTTCGCAGCGGCGCCGATCTCACGGTGCTGACCTACGGCACGATGGTGTTCGTCGCCGAGGCCGCGGCGCAGGAGACCGGCATTGACGCCGAGATCATCGACCTCAGAAGCCTGTGGCCACTGCAGCTCGCGCCGCTGATCGCGTCGGTGCAGAAGACCGGCCGCTGCGTCATCGTGCACGAGGCCACGCACACCAGCGGCTTCGGCGCCGAACTGAGCGCGCTCGTGCAGGAGCACTGCTTCTATCACCTCGAAGCGCCGATCGAGCGCGTCACCGGCTGGGACACGCCCTACCCGCATGCGCAGGAATGGGACTACTTCCCCGGCCCGCAACGGGTCGGCGCGGCGCTGCGGCGCGCGATGGAGGCCGCATGAACGTCCACGTGATCAAGATGCCCGACATCGGCGAAGGCATCGCCGAAGTCGAGTTGGTGGCTTGGCACGTCAAGCCCGGCGATTCGGTCACCGAAGATCAGGTGCTTGCCGACGTGATGACCGACAAGGCCACCGTCGAGATCCCGTCGCCGGTCGCCGGCACGGTGCAGGCGCTCGGCGGCGAGGTCGGACAGGTGATGGCGGTGGGGTCGGAATTGATCCGCATCGATATGGCCGGAGACGGCACGGAGCCCGCAGGCGCGCCGAAAGCGGCGGCACCGGCGCAACCGGTGCGACCGGTGCAAGCGCCAGCGCACGCAGCCTCCGCCGCTCAACCAGCGGGCACAACGCGAGCGCCGGCACCTGCTGCGCGGGTTCATGCGGCGCCGGCCATGCCATCCGCAGCTGCGTCCGCGCCCACAGTCGGCGCACCGACAACGACGCGGCCGGCGCACGGCGATGCACGCGCTGCTGCCGCGCCGCCCGCTGCGCACCCCGTCGAGCGAGCCTCGATCGACCCCGGCGCCAGGCCGCTCGCGTCGCCTGCGGTGCGCCAGCGCGCTCGCCAGCTCGGCATCGATCTGCGCGAGCTCGGCGGCAACGGGCCCGATCACCGCATCACCCACGCCGATCTCGACGCCCGCTTGCTGCAGCAGGCGACGCCGCAGCAGGCGACACAGCTGCAGGCCGGTCCACGACAGACGGCGCGCGACGACGTCGAGGCTGTCGCCGTCATCGGCCTGCGCCGCAAGATCGCGCAGAAGATGCAGGAATCCAAGCGCCGGATTCCGCACTTCACCTACGTCGAGGAGATCGACGTGACCGAGCTCGAAGCCTTGCGCGCGCAGCTCAACACGCAGTGGAGCGCCACGCGCGGACGCCTCACGGTGCTGCCGCTGCTGGCGCGCGCACTGATCCTGGCTTTGCACGATTTCCCGCAGATCAACGCGCGCTACGATGACGAAGGTGGCTCGGTCACGCGCTACGGCGCCGTGCACCTCGGCATCGCCACGCAGACGTCAGCGGGCCTGCTGGTGCCGGTCGTGCGGCATGCCGAGGCGCTCGACCTGTGGGCCTGCGCGGGCGAGATCACGCGGCTCGCCGAAGCGGTGCGCGGCAACAGCGCCCGGCGCGAGGAGCTGTCGGGCTCGACGATCACGCTCAGCAGCCTCGGCGCACTCGGCGGCATCGTCTCGACGCCGGTCATCAACCACCCCGAGGTCGCGATCATCGGTGTCAACCGCATCGTCGAACGCCCGACGATGCAACGCGGCGCGGTCGTTGCGCGGCTGATGATGAACCTCTCGTCGTCCTTCGACCACCGCGTCGTCGACGGCGCCGACGCTGCCGCCTTCATCCAGGCCGTGCGCCGCCGGCTCGAGTGCCCGGCGCTGCTTTTCGTCGAGTAGGGCAATCGCGGTTGAATAGGGGGCCGCACGCACCAGGGCCGAGGGGCGGCCGGCGCCACGCCTAGCGCCAGTGCCCCAATCGGCGCTCGAAGCGCGACAGCACGACGCCGAACAGGATGCCGAGCACCGACAGCACCACGACGCCGGCCATCAGCTGATCGGTCTGCATCAGGTTGCCGGCCGACAGCACGAAGGCGCCGATGCCGCGTTCGGCGCCGATCATCTCGGCAGAGACGACCAGGATCAGCGCGGTCGAGACCGAGATGCGAAAGCCCGCGAGGATGGACGGCATCGCACCGGGCAGCACGATCTGCGTGACGATCGCGCGAAACGGCAGGTTGAAGCTCTGCGCCATGCGGATCAGGTTGCGCGGCACGCTGTCGACGCCGCTCGCAGCGCTGATGATGGTCGGAAAGACCACGCCGAGCGCGATCGTCGCGACCTTCGAAGGCTCGCCGATGCCGAACCACAGGATCAGCAGCGGCAGGATCGCGATCTTGGGGATGGGAAAGAGCGCCGAGACGATCGGCATGCCGATCGAGCGCGCCATGGAATAAAGCCCGATCGCCAGACCAATGACAAGCCCGGCGGCCGTGCCGATCAGCCAGCCAACGCCGATGCGAAACAGCGACGCCTCGAGATTGAGCCACAACTGCCCATCGACGATCGAATCGCGCAAGGCCAACGCGATCGCCAACGGGCTCGGCAGGAAGAGACTGTTGACCCAGCCCAGGGAGGACACCGTCTGCCAGATGGAGAGCAGCAGGACAACCGCGACCGCCGCGAGCCAAGGCCGCTCGATCGGCTGGAAGCCGCCGCCGCGATAGACGACGGGTGCCGCGGCGCCAGCCGACGGCGGCTGCGCCGGCGCGGCAAGCGTTTCAGTGGACATCAGGAAACTCCTTGGCGAATTCAGCGCCCTGTCGGACGGCCGGCGCTGCCGCGAGGCGGCTCAACCGGCATCGAGCAACTCCTTGTCTGCATCGGCCGCCTCGTTGCGAATCAGCGACCAGAGCTGCTCGTGGAGGCGCGCAAGTTCAGCCGCTGCCGCGGCGTGCCCGCGTTCGCGCTGCGGAATCTCGACCGCGACAATCTCGCGCACGCGCCCGGGACGGCGCGACAGCACGACGATGCGGTCGGCCAGCCGCAGCGCCTCGTGCAGGTTATGAGTGACATAGACCGCGCTGATGCGCTGGCCGAGCCAGAGATCGAGAAAGTCTTCCATCAGCAGCTCGCGCGTCTGCGCATCGAGCGCCGAAAGCGGCTCATCGAGCAGCAGCACCGCCGGGTTCACGACCAGGGCGCGCGCGATGCCCACGCGCTGCTTCATGCCGCCCGAGAGCTGGCGCGGGAAGGCGTGCGCGAAGTCGCCGAGCTTGGTGCGCTTCAAGGCATCGGCAACGAGCGCTGCGCGTTCGGCCGCGGCCAGCGCATGGTGCTCGAGCACAAGCGCGACATTCTGCTGCACCGTGCGCCACGGCAGCAGCGCGAAATCCTGGAAGACGTAGGTGAGCGGGTTCAGGCAACCGGAGGGCGTCGCGCCTTCCATCAGCACGCGCCCTTGGCTGGGCTGCAGCAGGCCGCCGGCGATGCCGAGCAGGGTCGACTTGCCGCAGCCCGAAGGCCCGATCAACGCGATGATCTCGCCTTCGGCAATCGTCAGCGAGATGTCTTCGAGTGCGGCGGTGCTGCCGTAGGCGTGCGTGACGTGCTCGAAGATCAGCCGCATCTCATCACTTCACCGCGTTGCCGAACGAGGTGTCGATGATCTTGGCCGGATCGATGGAGGCGTCGACGAAGCCGTGCGCCTGGTACCACTTGATCTGGCGCGCCACGTCACCCGCGAGGAAGCGGCCTTGCGGGTCGATGTAGGCGATGCCGCGCACCAGCAGTTCGGGCTTCTGGCCGGTGTACTTCGAGATCGCCTCGAGCGCCTCCTTCGCACCGGGGCCTTGCTCCGGTTCGCCATTGGCGTTCTTCTTCAGGAACGCGTCGTAGTAATCCTGGCAGGCGCGCTTGTAGGCGCGCAGGAACTTGGCGAGCGCTTCGCGGTCGCCGGTGATCGCCTTCTCGGTCGTGAAGACGGCGCCGAGTTGCCATGGCGTGTAGTCGCCGACCCAGCCCAGAAGCTTCGCCTTGCCCGACTGGATCAGCGGCTCGGCAACGGTCGCCGGGATCAGCGCCGCATCGACGCCGCCGCCCGCCAAGGTGGTGGCCATGTTGCCCATCGATTGCACCGGGCGCAGCTTGATCGATGAGAGGTCGAAGTTGTACTTCTCGGCCAGCAGCCCCAGGCTGTAGTGGAACGACGAGCCCACTTGCGTGATCGCCACCGTCTTGCCGGCCAGATCCTTCGGCTCGCGCAGGCCATCTTCATAGGCCTTGGGCGTGGCGAGATAGGCGATCAGGTGGTAGCCCGGTTCCTCGCGCGACTGCCCTGCAATGACACGCAGTCCGCTCTTGCCGGCGAGCGTATAGAAGCCCGCCGTGAATGCCGTGACGCCGACATCGATGTCGCCCGATGCCGCGGCCACCGCGATCGGCTGCGCCGCGTCGAAGAACTTCAGATCGACCTGCACCCCTTCCTGCTCGAAGTAGCCCTTGGCCTGCGCGATGAAGACGGGACCCGAACTCGCGAGCTTCAGCACGCCGACCGTGAGCTTGTCGGCGGCGTTGGAGGCGAGCGGCAGCAGGCCGATGGCAAGCGCCGCGAGCAGGCGGGTGGCCCAGCGGCATGGGGATGGGAAGGGGTTGAGGGTCATCGTTCGTTCCTCGAGGGCGGGATGGCACAGACCGGTTCGGCAGCCGTGTGAAGTGACGAATGGAAGTCAAGAACCGAAGGAAGCTGCCGATGGTAAGACATGGCGGGAGGTCGTTGACGGCTGCACCCGTTGCGCGTGCCACGGGTGTCGTTCATGTCCGGGAGACGACCTGCGATTGAGCGAAAGCTGCACACGCGGCGCCAGCATCACGCGATGACCGCGATTCATTCGATCGACTTGGCGAGATCGGTCGCGTTGCTCACTCGGAGCCGACGCCGCCATGGACGACGCTAGCCGATGACCGCCAGCAGGCGTGCGTGTGCCCGGGTCAAGTGGCGTTGCATGGCGGCTTGAGCCTGCAACGGGTCGCGGTCGGCGATGGCGTCGAAGATGGCCTGATGCTCCTGGACCGCTTGCTGCCAGACGTCTGCATTGTCGAAGCGCCGATGCATCGACTCGGCCACCGGACTGTAGCGCTGGTCGAAGAGTTCCTTGAGCGTGCCGATCAGGAGGCGATTGTCGGTCGTCTTTGCGAGCGCGACGTGAAATTGGCGGTCGGCATCGGCGAGAGGCTTGTCGCCGAGGCGGGCGCGCCGGCTCAGCCCGCGGCGCATCGCCGCGACAGCCGCCTCCAGAGTGCCGAGTTGTGCGCGTGTGATGAATCGCGCAGCGTAGGCAGCGATGCCACTTTCCAAGAAAAATCGCACCTGGCTCACCTCGCGAGGGCTGTGACCGAACGCGACGTCCTCGAGTCCGGTTGACGGCTCCGAGGGCGCCGAGTCGACCGGCGCCCTGTCGTCGCGCACCGCGCGCTTGAGGTAGATGCCCGAGCCGACCCGGATATCGATCTCGCCCTGCAGTTCGAGCACGATCAACGCCTCCCGGAGACTGGGGCGGGAGATGTTCAGCAACTGCGCGAACTCGCGCTCCGACGGCAGGCGGCCGCCTGTGCCGACATTCAACTTGCCGATTTCCCGGCGGAGCATCGCTGCGACGTGCAGATAGCTACGGCTTTTGTCGCCGGCGTGCAGCAGTGAACCGAACTGTTCCATCGCGTGATCGCGTCCCTCGCGGAATCGAGTGGTTGCTTGCATTTTCCACTGGTAAGACCACGGTCGGAATGTCAGGCGTTATAGGGATTCCCCTACATTGATCTTACCGGTCTGACCAACGACATTACCCATAACTGGTCTGCCAGCGAGGGAGGCACTGTCAGCCCCGTGGCTGCCAAGAGGGCATGACGTACCAATTCGACTTTCCGGCGGTACTGAAGTACTGGCAGATGTTCCTGAGCGGTGCAGAAACGACCCTTGTGATGTCGTTCTGGTCCACGCTAGCCGGCTTCATCATGGGCATCCTGTGCGCGATTGCACGCAGTTCCGGAGGCCCCATCCTTCGTCGTTGCGTCGGCGCGTACGTGGAAGCCATCCGCAACACCCCGTTGATCATCCAGAGCTATTTCCTGATCTTCGGCCTTGCGAGCGTGGGCCTGACGATGTCGATCTTCACCGGAGCGATCCTCGCTTTGGTGATCAACATCACCGCCTACACCTGCGAGATCGTGCGTGCCGGCATCGAATCCGTGCCGCGCAGCCAGCGCGAGGCGGGTGCATGTCTGGGTCTGTCGCCTGCGCAGGTGTACTGGCACGTGATCCTGACACCCGCGCTCGAGCGCGTTTACCCTGCGCTGACGAGCCAGTTCGTGCTGCTGATGCTGGTCACCAGCCTGCTTTCGGCTGTCGGCACCGAGGACTTGTTCGGGATCGCCGGCAACATCCAGGCCCTGACCTTCCGCAACTTCGAAGTCTTCATCGTGTTGTGGGTCATCTACCTGGCGATGTCGGTACTCGTGCGTCTGGCATTCTTTCTGGCCGGCAAGGTCCTGTTCGTGCGCAAGCGCAAGCTCCGCACGCTGTTGTAGAGGAAGCGGTGAATCGCGAGCAATTCTTCTACCTGCTGCAGGGCGCCGGCGGCACCTTGCTGCTCTCGGTGCTCACCTTCGTGTTTGCGGCGGTGCTGGGCCTGGTCATCGCGTTAATGCGCGTGTCCGACCGGCAAGCCGTGCGCAGCAGCGCATTCGGCTACATCAACATTGTCCAGGGAACGCCGCTCCTGGTCATCATGGGGATCTGCTTCTACGGCCCGTCCATTCTCGGCTTTGCCGAGGTTTCCGCGCTGTTCGCGGCGGTGCTGGCGCTGTCGATCCACTCGGCCGCGTTCCTTGGTGAGATCTGGCGTGGCTGTATCGAATCCGTACCGAAGAACCAATGGGAGGCTGCAGAGTGTCTCGGCCTCGACCGGGTGCAGCGCATGTTCAAGGTCATCCTGCCGCAGGCCTTGCGCATTGCCACGCCACCCACCGTCGGTTTCATGGTCCAGATCGTGAAGAACACGTCCTTCGCGTCGCTGGTGATAGGGTTTGCCGAACTGTCCTACAACGCCAAGATTCTGAACAACTCGACGTTCCGACCCTTCTTGTACTTCGGCCTTGCCGCGGTGCTCTATTTCATCATCTGCTATCCCTTGTCGTGGTTGAGCCTGCGCCTCGAGCGCAAGCTGACGCTGGCGCACAGCTAGCCATTCGGCAGCCGTCCAAGGAACTCGTCGAAATGGAAGTCGTCCGGCTCAGCAACGTGCACAAGTGGTTCGGCGACAACCACGTCCTCAAGGGTGTGGATCTGAACGTCCGCAAAGGCGAGATTGTCGCCATCGTCGGTCAGAGCGGCTCAGGCAAGAGCACGGCGCTGCGCTGCATCGACCACCTGGAGACCATCAATGAAGGGACGATCACCGTCTGCGGCCTCACCTTCAGCGCCAGCATCCCCAGCAAGGATCTCAAGCAGCTGCGTCGCGACGTGGGCATCGTCTTTCAGAGCTACAACCTGTTTCCGCACCTGACGGTCGAACAGAACATCACATTGGCGCCGCGGTCGGTACGCAAGCTGCCTCGATCTGCGGCGACGGAGATCGCGAGGCATGTGCTGTCGCAGGTCGGGTTGAACGACAAGGCCGCCTCTTATCCGGAGCAGCTCTCCGGCGGTCAGCAGCAGCGCGTTGCCATTGCACGGTCATTGGCCATGGACCCGAAACTGATGCTGTTCGATGAGGTCACTTCCGCGCTCGACCCGCAACTGACGAGCGAAGTCCTGCGTGTCATCGAGAAACTGGCCGCAGGCGGCATGACGATGGTGCTGGTGACCCACGAGATGGCCTTCGCGATGCGGGTCGCCCATCGGGTGATCTTCATGAAAGACGGCAGAGTGCACGAGCAGGGTGACGCCGGCATCCTGCGCAATCCCTCCACCCCCGAGCTGAGGCAATTCATCAGCGCCGGCGTTTGATTCACTGCGCGAGCATCGACCAACCCCCAACCAACCCTGGAGCCACACCATGGCCATTTTTAAACTGTCCCACGGTATCGCAACATTCACGATCGCCGCGATGTTGACGGCGGTTGCCGCCGCACCGGCGCAGGCCGGCACCCTCGCGCAGATCGAGCAGCAAAAGACACTGCGCGTGGCCGTCGACCTCAATGCTCCGCCGTACGGCATGAAGGACAGCAGCATGAAGGAAACCGGCTCGGACGTCGAAACCGCCGAACTGCTGGCCAAGGACCTTGGCGTCAAGCTCGAGATCGTCCCGACGACCCAGGCCAATCGCATCCCGTTCCTGATGACCAACAAGGCCGATGTCGTGATTTCGAGTCTGTCGATCACGCCGGAGCGCAAACAGGTGATCGACTTTTCGATTCCCTATGCGGCCATCATGTCGGTCATCGCCGCGCCCAAGAGCGAGGACATCAAGACGATGGCCGACCTGGCCGGCAAGACCGTCGTCACCGCGCGCGGCACGACCAACGATGCCAACGTCACGAAGCTGGCGCCGGCGGGGACGAACATCGTGCGCTTCGAAAACGATGCCACGGCCATGACTGCGGTCACCAGCGGACGCTCCCACATCTACGCCGGCGCCCCGGCCATCATCGCCTCGCTCAACAAGGAGTTGGGTGACAAGCCGCTCGAGACGAAGGTGGTCATGGCAACTGCCATGCTGGGGATCGGGGTCGCGAAGAACAATCCCGAGTTGCTGAGCAAGATCAATGAACTGATCCGCGCAAACCTCAAGAACGGGAAGCTCAACGCGATCTACGAGAAGTATCACGGCACGGCCCTTCCGGCCGATGTCCTGGCCGAGGCGAAATGAACGGCAATGTCGCCGTCCCATAACCAACGATGAAATCGGAAAGGTCGATCAAGATGATGGCAGGACGTGTAGCGGGCAAGAAGGTGCTCATCAGCGCCGCGGGTCAGGGCATAGGACGCGCCAGCGCCCTGGCCTTGGCACGCGAAGGCGCCGACGTCTGGGCGACCGACATCAACCAGGCATCGCTGGACGCACTGGTCGGACAGGCGGGCGACGAGGGGCTGCCGATCCAGCCGGCAATTCTCGACGTGCGACGCAAGGCGCAGGTCGAAGCGCTCGCGCGCTCGCTGGGCGCCATCGACGTGCTCTTCAATTGCGCGGGATTCGTCGCCAGCGGGAGCGTCCTCGAATGCTCGGAGCAAGACTGGGATCTGAGCATGGATCTCAACGTCAAGGGGATGTACTACACCATTCAGGCGTTCCTGCCGGCGATGCTCGACCACGGTGGCGGCTCCATCATCAACATGGCCTCGGCGGCATCCAGCATCAAGGGCGTGCCCAATCGCTTCGCCTACGGCGCCTCGAAGGCTGCCGTGATCGGGCTGACCAAGGCAGTGGCCGCCGATTTCATCGCCAGAGGCATACGCTGCAATGCCATCTGCCCCGGAACCATCGAATCGCCGTCGCTGCAGCAGCGGATCGAAGCGCAGGCCAATGCGACCGGGCAGAGCGTCGAGGCGGTGCGTGCCGCCTTCATCGCACGCCAGCCCGTGGGGCGCGTGGGGCGCGCCGAGGAAGTTGCGGCTCTGGTCGTGTACCTGGCCTCGGACGAATCGGCATTCACGACCGGCGCCACGCATCTGATCGACGGCGGCTGGGCTTGTTGAGCACTGTCCGCCATCCGCTCAAGATTTGAGGAAAAGCAATGAAGCTGATACGCGCAGCGCGACAGGTCGGCGAGCGTCCTGCGACGCTCGATACCCAGGCCCGTAGCCGTCACCTATCCGTTCTCGGGTCGGGGATCGAAGGCTTGGGCGAGCAGACCCGGCATGCCGTGCGGGCCAAGCCATGACGGTCATTCGATCGATGGAAGTCCTGGACGTCCGCTTCCCGACATCGGCGACGCTCGACGGTTCGGATGCGATGAACCCGGATCCAGACTATTCGGCCGCTTACGTCATTCTGCACACCGATGTTTCCGGCCTCGAGGGACATGGTCTGACGTTCACGATCGGGCGCGGCAATGAAATTTGCTGCGCAGCGATCGAGTCGATGAAGCATTTGATCATCGGCCTGGACCTCGCATGGATCGCCGAGGACATGGGCCGATTCTGGCGCCACGTGACCTCCGACAGCCAGTTGCGCTGGATCGGGCCCGACAAGGGAGCGATCCATCTGGCCACCGGCGCCGTGGTCAATGCCGTCTGGGATTTATGGGCCAAGGCCGAAGGCAAGCCCGTGTGGCGACTGGTGGCCGACATGAGTCCGGAACAGATCGTCAGGCTGATCGATTTCCGCTACATCACCGACTGCATCACCCCGGCCGAAGCGCTGGCGCTCCTGAGCGAGCGCGCGGCCGGCAAGGAAGAGCGCCGGGCTGAACTCGAGCGCCATGGGTACCCTTGCTACACGACCTCGGCCGGCTGGCTGGGATACGGCGAAGACAAGCTGCGCCGCCTGGTCAGGCAAGCGGTCGACGCGGGTTTTTCGCACGTCAAACTCAAGGTAGGACGCGATCTGCAAGACGACATCCGGCGCTTGCACATCGCGCGCGAAATCCTCGGCCCCGAGCGTCACCTCATGATCGACGCCAATCAGGTCTGGGAAGTGGACCAGGCGATCCCGTGGCTGGAACAACTGGCTTTTGCGCGGCCCTGGTTCATCGAAGAGCCGACCAGCCCGGACGACATCGCCGGTCACCGCCGCATCCGCGAGGCTCTGCGTGGGCGCATGTCGGTCGCGACCGGAGAGATGTGCCAGAACCGCGTGATGTTCAAGCAGTTCATCATGGAAGGAGCGATCGACATCGTCCAGATCGATGCTTGCCGACTGGGCGGCGTCAACGAGGTGCTGGCCGTCATGTTGATGGCAGCCAAGCACGGGCTGAAGGTCTGCCCGCATGCAGGCGGAGTCGGCTTGTGCGAGTACGTCCAGCACTTGTCGATGATCGACTATCTATGCATCTCGGGAACCAAGGAGGGACGCGTCATCGAATACGTGGATCACCTGCACGAACATTTCGTCGATCCCTGCCAGATTCGCGATGCCGCCTACCTTGCACCTCAAAAACCCGGCTATTCGATCGAGATGAAGCGCAGTTCTCTCGAGCAGTACCGGTTCCGCTCCGCGGCGGAATAGTTGTCGGCCACCAACGGCTCCACCCGTTGGACTCTGAGGTCTCTGGGCAGATCGAATCCCGCCTTGCCGTCCGCCTGCGGCTTCACGGCCCGCTTGCAGTCGCTGCGTCACGCCGCGCGCGAGCGTCACGCCTCGAACACGTGCGCCCGCCCGGTCATCGTGACGCGCACGATCGCACCCACCGCTGGCATCTGCACACCGGCGCAGCGCACCCTCAGCGGCACATCGACGGCCGGCCCATCGCCGTTGCCGGCAGCGCCGCACAACAGGCGCAGCGAGATCGAGCAGTTCGAGCCGGCAAAGTCGGTCTGCGTCACCGCAGCAAGGCACGCGTCGCCATCCGTTGAGCAAGCCGCCGCGCTCTGCACCATCTCGGCCGCCACTTCGGTGAACTGCACCTGCTCGGGGCGCAGCATGATGCGTGCCGGGCCGCTGCGTGCGCGGTCTTCGACGGCGATGTTGCCCAGCACGCAAGTGGCGCGGCCGTCCGCGAGCTGCGCCGGCAGGACGATCGATTCACCCAGCAAGGTCGCGACCGCAGCGTCCCTCGGCTTCAGATAGAGATCCAGCGGCCGCCCGGCCTGGGCCAGCCGCCCCTCGAACATCACGGCCACCTGATCGGCGAAGGACAAGGCCTCGCCCTGGTCGTGCGTGACCAGGATGGACGTGACGCCGGCGTCGTCGAGCAGCTGTGCGACGGCGCGGCGCGTGCTGGCGCGCAGGCCGGTGTCGAGCGCGGAGAACGGCTCGTCGAGCAGGATCAGCCGTGGCCTCTGGGAGAGCGCGCGCGCCAGTGCCACGCGCTGTTGCTGGCCGCCCGAGAGTTCGTGCGGCCGGCGCTCGAGCATGCCGCGCTCGAGCGCAACCATGTCCATCAACTCCGCGATGCGCTGACGACGCTGCGGCATGTTGCGCGCCAGCCCGAAGCCGATGTTGTCGGCCACGCTCAGATGCGGAAAGAGCGCGCCGTCCTGCGGCACGAAGCCGATGCCGCGCTTGTGCGCCGGCACCGCATCGCGGCCGTCGGCCAGCACCTGGCCGCCGAGCATGACACGGCCGGCATCGGGCGCTTCGAAGCCGGCGATGATGCGCAGCAGCGTGGTCTTGCCGCTGCCCGAGGGGCCGACGATCGCGGTGCGGCTGCCGGCGGCCACGCGCAAGTCGACGTTGCTCAGCACCGCCGTGCGGCCGAAGCTCTTGTGCACTGCATGCAGGTCCAGAAAGCTCATCGGCCGGCGCTCCGCTTCGATTGAACGTACAGCAGCCAGGTGATCGGCAGCGAGATCAGCACCATGATCAGTGCGTAGGGAGCCGCTGCGGCGTAATCGATCTCGCTGCTGTAGGCCCAGAACGAGGTCGCCAGCGTGTGCGTGCCGCTCGGCGCGAGCATCAAGGTGGCGGTGAGCTCGTTGGCGATGCCCAGCGCCACCAGCGCAGCCCCCGCCGCGGCCGCGGGCGCCGCCAGCCGCATCGTCACCAACCAGAGCGCCTGCGCCGGTGTACGGCCCAGGCTGCGCGCGGCGTATTCCAGTTCCACCGGCGCCTGCGCGATGCCCGCCCGCAAGCTGATCAGCGCGCGTGGCAGGTACATCAGCAGATAGGCGAGCAGCAAGGTCACCGCGGTCTGGTAGAGCGGGAACGCCACGCGCACGACGACGCTGACCAGGGCCAGCGCCACCACGACCCCCGGCAGCGATCCGGCCAGGTAGTGGCAGGCTTCGAGCAGGCGCTGCATCCGCCCGGGCGCGCGGATCGAGAGCCAGGCCATCGGGACGGCGGCCAGCGTCGCCAGCGCCGCGCCGAGCAGCGCGAGCACGATGGTCTGGCCGAGCGCCGGCATGATCTCGCCGAGGCGCCAGACCTCGACACCACCCGCAGCCAGCCAGTGCAGCAACGTGAACAGCGGCACGCCGAGCGCAAGCAGCGTCGTGATCGCGGGCAACAGCATGCAGGGCACGGTCGAGCGTCCGCAGCGACGCGGCGACGGCAGGCGTGCGGCCGCGACGCTGGCGTAGCGCTCACGACCGCGCACTCGGCCCTCCAGGCCCAGCAGCGCGAAGCAGCACACCACCAGCACGCCGGCCAGCATGTTGGCGGCGGCACCATCGTAGGTGGACTGGAACTGGTCGACGATCGCGGTGGTGAAGGTGTCGAAGCGGATCATCGCAAAGAGACCGTATTCCGCCAGCAGGTGCAGGCCGATCAACAGCGAGCCGCCGCACAGCGCCAGGCGCAGCTGCGGCAGCACGACGCGCAGGAAGACGCGCCACGGGTCGAGCCCGAGCGAGGCCGCACTGTCCTCCAATGCCGGATCGAGCCGCCGCAGGCTTGCGGAAATCGGCAGGTAAAGGAACGGGAAATACGCCAGCACCGAAACCAGCACGCCGCCCGCCAGGCCGTGCAGGCCGGGCACCAGCGACACCCACGCATAGCTGTGCACGAAGGCGGGCACGGCCAGCGGCGCGACCGCCAGCCACGACCAGATGCGCGCGCCCGGCAGGTCACTGCGCTCGGTGAGCCACGCCAGCGCAAGCGAAAGAACGCCGCACAGTGGCAGGGTCAACGCCAGCAGGAGCCCGGTATTGGCCAGCAATTCGCCGACGCGCGGCCGAAAGATCAGGGCCGACGCCGTCGCCCACCCGGTCTGCACCGCCGCCCAGACGATGAAGCCGACCGGCAGCAGCGCCAACAGCGAGATGGCCAGCGCCGCGCCGCCAAGCCACGACAACCGCAGCCTGTGCCGCCGCACAGGGCGTGCGCCAGTGACAGACCCACGCGGCAGCGCCAGCGCCGGGAAGCCGGGCTGGCTCTGGGCGGCAGGCTCGTCCATCAAGATCAGGACGCGCTCACATCAGGTTGGCTTGGGTCATCATGTCGCTGACCTTCTTGCTGTCGAGCCCGGACGGGTTGACCGCCGGCGCCTGCAGATCGGCCAGCGGCACGAGCTTAGGATTCGACTGCGCGCCCTTGGCGACAGCGTACTCGTAGGAATCGCCGGTCTTGAGGATGTCCTGGCCACCCTTGCCGCCGAGCCATTGCACGAAGGCGCGCGCTTGCTGCTGGCGCTTGCTCGACGCCAGCACGCCGGCCCCCGAGATGCTGACGAATGCACCCGGATCCTGCTGCCGGAAGTAGTGCAGGGCCGTGTTCTTGCTGTTTTCGCCGGTCTTGGCCTGGTCGCCGAACCAGTAGTAGTGGTAGATCACGCCGCCGTCGATCTGGCCGGCGTTGATGGCCTTCAGCACCGTGCTGTTGCCGCGGTAGAACACCGCGTTTTGCTTCATGCCCTTGAGCCAGGCCGCTGTCGCGGCTTGGCCCTTGAGTTCGAGCAGTGCGCCGACGATGGCCTGAAAATCGGCCCCGGTCGGCGAGACACCCCAGCGGCCCTTCCACTCCGGCTTGGCCAGATCGAGCAGCGACGCGGGCAGTTGCGCGGCCGTCAGCTTGCTCGTGTTGTAGGCAAACACGGTACTGCGCGCCGCGATGCCGATCCAGTGGCCGTCGACAGGCCGGAAGTTTGCCGGCACCTGCTCCAGCGTGGCCGCATCGAGCTTTGCGAACAGGCCGGCCCGATCCACCAGCGCCATCGCCGGCGAATTCTCGGTGAGGAACACGTCGGCCGGCGACATCGCGCCCTCCTGCACGATCTGGTTGCCCAGTTCGGTGTCGCCGCCGTTGCGCAGCGTGACTGCAATGCCGGTGTCGCGCGTGAAGGCCTCGGCCCACGCCTTGGTGAGGCTGACGTGCTGCGCGTTGTAGACGACGATGCCTTCGCCACCGCTCGCCGGCTGCGCCACCGCTGCACCCGTCGCGACAAGGGCGACGCCGAGCGCCAGCGCGGTGGCCAAAGATCTGAAGGAAAAATTCATTCTCGAGTTCTTGTTGAAATTGACGGCCGTCGCAGTGGCGGAATGCTCGGCCCGCCACGATGACGTAATGAGATTCACTCGCAAGTGGGATGCTACGTGTTTTGCCGATCGGCGGCAAACCGGAAAAGAAGACATTCAGGTTAAAAAGGAGACGATGGCGAAAAAAATTCGCTGCCCTTCGACGGCGGGCTCGCGATCCGGGCCAGCTTCGGGCCGATCGTCGAGGCTCGACTCCACTCGACGATCGGCACCGGCCTGCGCTCGCGTCAGGTCGTATCGTCCCCGCTTGTCGGGAGATAGTTCAGCGGCAAGGCAGTCGTCGACTTGATCTGTTCCATCGCAAAGCTCGACGACACGCCGGAGAGTTCGATCCCGCTCACCAGACGCTTGTACACGGCGTCGTAGCCGCTCACATCGGGCACCACGACGCGCAGCAGATAGTCGATGTCGCCGCTCATTCGATAGAACTCGACGATCTCCGGAATCTCGGCGACGAGTTCGCCCAGTCTCTGCATCCAGCGATCGTTGTGCTGCGTGGTGCGAATGGCGACGAACACCGTCACACCGACATTGAGCTTCTGGGGCGACAGCAGGGCCACCCGGCGCAGGATGTAGCCCTCGTCCTCGAGCCGCTGCAGGCGGCGCCAGCAAGGCGAGGCAGACAGATGCACCGCCTCGCCGATCTGCTGCAGCGACAGGGTGCTGTCCTCCTGCAGGAGCGAGAGAATCTTCTGGTCTACCCTATCCATGGCAAGACATTCTACGATATGCCTAATATTCAGAAATATATTCTTAGTCTACCGCGCTCGCGAGAGAATTTTGGGCCCCTTTTCCACCCTGCTCTTCCTATAGTGCCCGACAGCAAACCCCGCTTTCCGTCGCCCCATGTCATTCGATGCACCCCTCTCGATCGGCGCCAGGCCGTCGACCTTTCTCGCCCATGCGGCGCGCCGACCGGCCGAGCACCACGGAATGGTCAATACGCCGATCTATCGCGGCTCCACCATCCTCTCGTCGACGCTCCAGGAATGGGAAAGCCGCAAGACGCCCGGCAATCCGTACGCGTCGTATGGGCGCTTCGGCTCTCCCACCAGCGCTGCGCTGGAAGAAATGGTCGCGCAGGCCGAAGGCGGCTTTCGCTCGATCGTCCTGCCCTCGGGCCTGGCCGCATGCACCCATTCGATCCTGGCCCTGGTTCGCACCGGCGACCACGTCCTGCTCTGCGACAGCGTCTATGGCCCGACGCGGGCCTTTGCCGAAACGGTGCTGGCCCGCCTGGGTGTCCAGGCCGAGTTCTACGACCCGCGCATCGGCGCCGGCATCGAGGAGCTGTTGCGACCCGAAACCAGCCTCGTGTACGTGGAGGCCCCGGGCTCGGGCACCTTCGAGATGCAGGACATTCCCGCCATCGC
>CAJDUZ010000096.1_pt1 | contig 39176 bp, 38 predicted proteins | sample 7391221 | NCBI WGS metagenome assembly CAJDUZ01 (sample SAMEA7055692, study PRJEB34461) | soil metagenome | biome: terrestrial ecosystem; feature: Peninsula; material: soil | place: Antarctica | collected 2016
CTTCAAGGTGCCCAAACAGATGTTCATCGCCGATGCACTGCCGCGCAACGCGATGGGCAAGGTGCAGAAAAACCGGCTGCGCGAGCAGCACCGCGAACTCTTCAGCGCCTGAGCTGCAGCCGCCGACGCGCTCGTCCGGCAGGCCGGGCACGAAGTGCTGTGCTGCGTGCACCAGCCAGCAGCGGCGTCCGCCTGAGCGTCCGCGCCGTCATTCGCACAGGCCGAGAATGTGCTCCTGCTGCGTGCAGTTGGCCTTGCGCGGTATCGCCGGAGCGCTCTTCGCGATGCAGCTGCGCAACTGCCGCTCCATCGGCGGGTAGTAGGCCCAGCCGCGGCCGAGTGGTGGCAATTCCAGCTTCACTTCGCGCCACTTCGGATGGCCGTCGGCCTGCAGCTTGGCAAAGCCGTCGCACAGCGCAGCGGCAAAGCGCCTCAGGTGTTCGACCGTGTCGGCGCGGCTGTAGTCGTAGGTCACCAGAAACGCCTTGACCGCGATCCCGGGAACGTCTTCGGCCAGGAGATTCGGATAGCTGGCGGCGCGAATGGTCGCCGGGAAATAGGTCTTCAGCGCCGCGGCGCTGCCCGGCTGATGCGAATCGAACTTCAGCAGCTTGATCAGCTTGCGCGCCTCGGGCTTCATGTCGACCAGCAGCTTGGCCGGTTGCCCGGCGACGACGACGACGACGTCGATGCTGCGGTCGCCGGTCAGCTTGATCAGCGCGTCCTCGTTCGACAGGTAGCTGGCGTCGCTCTCGGCAATCGGGTGGCCGAACAACTGCCGGTAGAGCGTCGTCGCCGACATCGCGGTGCCGCTGCGCAGCGGGCCGACGTTGACGCGCGCGCCTTCGATGTCGTGCACATGTTCGAGCTTGGAATCGGCACGCGCGATGAAATAGATCTCCTCGTTGTAGAGCGGCATCACGACCCGCAGCGGACGGATCATCGCGCCGGCCTCGCGGTTCCCGGACGCGGCCTGGTCGAGAAAGGCCTGGTAGACGTCCGACTGCACCAGCGCCAGCTTGACGCCCGGCTCGTAGCGCATCCGCTGCACGTTTTCCGCCGAACCGGCAGACGGCAGCACTTCCAGGTTGATGTCGGCCGCGGGTGCGATGAATTTCGCGATGTCGCGGCCGATCTCGATATAGGTGCCGCGTTCGGACGCGGTCACGATCTTGTAGTCGACCGCAGCGGCGGCCGCGTCGAGCGCCGTCAACAGGCCGAAGGCGAGCACCGCGCCGCCGATGCACAGTCGAGTGAAGCGTGTCATGGCCGACTCCCCGAAGTGGTGGATGAAAGATCGCAGAGCCCGAGCGCATCGACCGCGGCGTTGCAGCCGGACGCTGCAGCGGCAGGCGCGGACGCTGGCGAAGACGGGGACGACGCGTGGGCGGCGTTGAGCGCGGGCCGGAGTTCGTGTTGATCGCCACCGGCGACCGGCACCGGCGTGACAGGCGGCATGTCTGCGCCGCGCGGGACGGGGCCGGGCGGATTGACGTTCGGCGGAGCGGCGTTCGGCGGGGCGGTGTTCGGCGGGGCGGTGACCAGCGGGTCGGAGCTGGGCCGCTCAAGTGTTGCGGCCCGCGGTTGAGCCCTATCGATCTTTGCGGCTCGCTCGATCGACGATGCTGCGGGTTGCGCCTGGGGCATGGCGGATTGCCCCGGTCGCGCCGCTGCTTGTGCAGAGCGTGCCCCGGGCTGCGCGGCTGGCGCCACTCGGGCATCGGCCTGTGGCGCGACGATGGCACCGGGCGAAGGCGTCACAGTGACGCTCGACGCCGCCTTGAAGCTCGCAGGAAGCGCCTTCGATGCGCGAGCGGGTTGCTGCTGGTACCACTGCGCGGCGCTGCCTCCGAGCACGAGCACACCGAGGCCGAGAGCCCAAGCAACGCTGGGGCGCCGCCGCGGCACGTCCGATGCGGCGCGAATCTGCACGAAGGACTGCTCTGCGACTGCAGCAGTCGCCGCCATCGGAGTCGGCGCTGGCGTCGCGCCGGGGTCGTGCGTCGCCTCGGTGCGATCGACGGCCGGGACAGCGCGCCGCTTCGGCGGGTCGGCCAGCAGCGTCTCGCACCGCCAGCAGTGGCTCGCATTCAGCGCGTTGGGCGCGCCGCAGGCCTGGCACGAGAACAGGTGTGCCGCAACCGCTGGCCGAACCGCGGAGCCCGGCGGATCGCCCGTGACCGAATGTTGCGGCGACAGGGCACTGCGGGCGCGCATGCTGCCAACTCACCCGGCCCGTTTCTGAAGCAGGCGCGACAAGCAGACATGGCAGCCGCCCGCTTTGCTCGGTGGGGATGCAAAGGCGGCGCGAGCCGAAGTTGCGGATCGCAACATGAGGGGTTTGCAAGGAGGGCCATTGAATTTAAGGTTCGCCGCAATCGGCTGTCAATCGAAAAAGCAGGTGCTAGAGTGCGGCACGCTCGATGAAAAAGCTGTGGGCGGCCTCGAGACGCCACGAAGGCGTTGATCTATGCATTCGGTGCGCGGGTCTTCTTGCACTTCTCCCAACTGCCTGAACCGCTGCCTGCGGCAGTGGCCAGTGCCGCGCGATGCGCACCGCGGGGCTCACCATGTATGAGCAGTACTTCGGCATCGCCGGTCCGCCGTTCCAGCTCAGCCCGGACCCGTACTTCTTCTTCCACAGCAAGCAGCACAGCGCCGCGCTGAGTGCGCTCCGATCGGCGTTCGCGCATGAGTTGCCCTTCGTCGTGCTGAGCGGCGAGATCGGCGGGGGCAAGACCACCGTGCTGCAGACCTGGCTCGCCGAAGTCGACGCGCGCGGGATCGCGGTTGCCCAGATCGCCAACACGCAGCTCGATGCCGACGACTTGATGCGCGCTGTCGCCCACTCGTTCGACGCTCACGGGCCGGCGGCTGCTGGCGGCACGCCTGAAGCGGAATTGAGCACCTTCTTCGGTTCACTGAACGGGCGCGCCGCGCTCCTCGTCATCGATGAAGCACAAAACCTCGGCTGCGATGCCTTGCGCCGTCTGGTCGTTCTAGCCGAGTTGGCGGCCGAACGGAGTGCGGTGCTGCGCATCTGCCTGGCAGGGCAACCCGCGCTGCGCGTTCTGCTCGACGACCCGTCGCTGCACGACCTGGCGCGGCGGGTGCAGCAGTCATGCCATCTCGGCGCGTTGAGCGTCGAGCAGACCCAAGCGTATGTCGAGCATCGATTGCTGAAGGTCGGTTGGGCCGGCATGCCATCGTTCGATGAGGAGGCATTCGCACAAATTCATCGGTCCACCGGCGGCATACCGCGCCGCATCAATGCGCTGTGCCACCGGCTGATGCTGTCGCAATACCTGGACGGCACCACGCGAATCGACGCTCGGGCGGTGCGCGAGACCGCGGCTGCATTCGAGGCCGAGATCAGCGGCGGATTGCCCATCGATGTGCCGCGCCGAGCGCCGCTCGAACCGGCTTCCGTCCCGGCAACCAGCACCGGCGCCTTGCTGTTGGTCGCGAGCGGGCGCAGCGACCACGTCAAGGCGCTGCCGCTGCTCCAGGCGATGGCACTGCGCGGCGACCTGCCGCCAGCGGTGCTGGTCAGCCTGGCGCGCTACAGCGCCTGGCACCCCGATCATGACCCGCATACGCTCGCCGGAATCGCGCAGCAGCCGATCCTGCTCGGCGAGGGTGCGGAGCGCCCGATCGAGGCGATCGGAGCCCGCTTCCGCCATCTGCTGGAAGCGTGCAAGCCGCGCGCAGTGGTCGTGTTCGACGGCGACGCGCTCTCGCAGCGCTGCGCATCGATCGCGCACGAGCTCGACGCGCCGCTGGTGCACGTGGGCACCGATGCGCAAGGGTTCGATGAGTTGAATGCTCTTCAATCGCCACGGGCCGTGATCGGTCACCTGGCCGGACTCCGATTCAGTTGCCAATCCAGGCCACAGGACAACGATCCGGATCGACCATCGGTTCAGGTCGGAAGCCCGCTTGTCGATGCGATCGCGTTGGCCGAGCAGAGTCCCGGCCGTTCCCAGGCAACCGTCACGCCGTGCGCATTCGTCGATGCCGGACGCGGCTACGCGGTCGCTGTGTTGAAGGAACCCCATGCCAACGGCGAATCGCAGTCGTTCGAGGAAATACTGGCGCTGCTGCGAGAAGTGAGCCTCGACCTGCCGATCGTCTGGCCGACGCGGCGGCCAGCGCCCGGCGGTGGTGCGGCGGGAGCTAACGAGCGAATCGCCCGCATCGACGAACTGGGCCACGCGGCCTTCATCGGCCTGATGGGCGATGCCACCTGCGTGCTCAGCCTGTCGCTCGGCCCCCGCCACGCCAGCCAGCTAGACCGCGGTGGCTGGCTGCCCGTTGTGCAGGTCGACAGCAACAGCGAAAGGGCCACGCGGGCGGTTTGGCAGACCATGTTCAACCTGAGTCCCCCGGTGACGAGCCCGGCCTTGTGGGACGGGCACGCCGCCACCCGCATCGCCGAGCATCTTGCCGCTTGGCTGTGAGAAAAAAGGCAGTGAATCCTGGCAAGCGGATCCGGGGGTTTCACTTGTCCTTCTGATCGGCGCCGGAATCGCCGTGCACACCGGCACTCGGGCGCCCGCGGTCAGCCGCCGATGCGCTCGTCCGCAAGGCCCGGCGCGATCCGGCGGCGCTGCTGCAAGAGCAGCCAGCCGCCCCAGGCCAGCGCCAGCAGCACGACCGCCGCGCCGAGCCCCCGCACCAGACCGCCCAGGCGCTGCGCCTGGGCCAGCATCCCTGTCGAGCGCAGCAGGTAGATCCAGTCGTGGCCGCCAGCCTCGCCGGTGCCGCCCGACAGCAAGGTGAGCTGCGGCTGCAAGGCGTCGTACACATAGGGCGCGACGTCGAGCAGCGAGACGCCCAAGAGCCACAGGCCGATCGAGGCGCCGAACGGGTCGCGGTTCTTCACCAGCAGCGCCGCTGCGATGATCAGCGGCATCAGCAACTGCGCGAGCGTGCCGCCGAACACCATCATCCAGTGACCGAGCCACGCAAACAGCACGTGGCCGGCCTCGTGGAAGACCAGCAGCGGGCCGTGCAGGAAGGAGCTGCCGATGGCGCCGTCGCGATGGTTCATCGAGATCAGCAACAGCCCCCAGACGGCGAAGCCGGCCCACAGCGCGCAGCGAAACCCCCAGCGCCAGGCGTCGACGTGCTCGGGTACCGCGCTCAGCAGGGTGGCCATCCCCGTGCCGGGTGTTTCGTAGACGCCTGTCTCGGCATCGCCCGCTACGCCGGCACCGGCGAAAGCGCTGCGCGTCGTGCCGGCGCCTCGGGCGCGCGCGACACGCTGCCCGACCTTCGCCAGGATCACGCCGCAGGCCGGGCACGCCGCCGGAAACGACTGGTCCGCCGGCAGCGGCGCGTGATCGCACTTGGGGCAATGGGCGTACATCGGCGCCAGTCTAGGGAGGCCGCTCCCCGGCTGTCGAACGCGACCGGACGGCCGTGCCAGCAGGCCCGACCGGTGGTCGAGCGCCAGGCCCGTCGCACGCACCGGTCACTTTTGTCGACGGCCCGAACGACCTATCGGCGCGTCGCTATCGCTCGATCCCGGCAACGCGGGTCACGCGCGCACCGCTCGCTGAATCCCCGGCCGTTCGCGACCGGCCCATTCCGGGCCGTCGAACCAGGCATCACCTCGCAGATACTCCGCCAGCATCTCGAGCCCATCGAGGCCCCAGAACAGGTATCCGTCGACCTCGGCGGTCGGCACGCCGAACACGCCGCGCGCCACCGCGGCGGCGGTCGCGTCCTTCAAGGCCTGCTTGATCTCCACGCCGTTCGGGTCGCGTGCCGGCGCAAGGCGCTCGGTCAGGGCGGTGAGGCGCACCGGGTCGTTCGCATCGGCACCGCCCTGCCAGACGTGGCGCAGCACCTGCTCGCAGACGTAGCGGTTCGGCGTGCGGCCTTGCGGTGCGCAGGCAAGTGCCAGACGCAGCAGCGCCAGCGGGTTGAACGGGTGCTGCGCCGGAATCCGCAGCGGGATGTCGAGGCGTCGTGCGAGCCACTGCACCTGGCGATAGGTCCAGGCGCGCTTGGGCTCGATTTCGGCCGGCCCCTTCTGGCCCCAGTGCGCCAGCATGCCGGCAAACAGCACCGGCTGGTAATCGACGCTGACCGACACACCTTCGAGCACCTGCGGCAGCCGCTCGAAGGCCAGACAGGCGTAGGGCGAGACCGGGTCGAAATAAAAGCTCAGGAACTTCATGGACGATGCGCGGGTGTCGCTCCGGGCGTCGCCGCCAGTCCGTCCCCGCCGCCCGCACCCCCGTCAGCCGCCGCGCGGGTCCCGGAACCGGCCCCGACCGTGCGGCGCAGCGCCAGCTCCTGCAACACCGCGCGCTTGCGCTGGTCACTGAAGCCGCCCCAACCCGCGATCTCGTCGAGCGTGCGCAGGCAGCCGGCACACCAGCCGCTCGCGGTCTCGATGCGGCAGACGCCGTTGCACGGGCTCGGCACGTTCATCGCTTCAACCCTGCACGACGTCGTGCACCGGCGCGCCGGTGAGCGTCTCCAGCTCGGCCGGACTCAAGCGAAAAACGCCATTCGGGTGGCCAGCAGCGGCCCAGATCTCGCGATAGCGAAACAGCTCCCGGTCGATCAGCGTGACCGGCGGCCTCAGGTGGCCGAGCGGCGCGACGCCGCCGATCGTGAAGCCCGTGGCCGCCTTGACGAAAGCCGCATCGGCGCGCGCCAGATCGCCGACCAGCGCCGCGACCTTGGCCTCGTCGACGCGCTTGTCGCCCGAGGTGACGACGAGCACCGCGGCATCGTCGCTGCGGCGCCGGAACACCACGCTTTTAGCGATCTGGCCGACCTCGACGCCGAGCGCATCGGCGGCTTCCTGCGCGGTGCGCGCTGCGACCGGCAGGAACTGCGGCACCTGCGCGTGACCGGCGGCGGCGAGCGCCGCCTGCACGCGGCGAAAGCCTTCGGGGCGCTCGTCCGGCACCGCGCTCACCGGACGACGCTCCGGTCCGTGCGTGACGACCTCCCCGAGGGAGTGCTCAGGGCGGTCAGCCGCGCGGCAGCAGCGTTCATTCGTCAGCCTGCACCCTGCGCGCCACGGTATTCACCGTGGGGAAGGAGCGCCCGCCTCATGCCGCCGCCACCTCGGCCTGCACCTGTACGTTGGCGCGCTTGGCCAGCATCGCCCGGCCGCTGCGCGAGGCCGGCTTGCGGCCGATCACCGCCGAGATGTAGGCGGCGGCGTCGATGAGCTTCTCAAGATCGACACCGGTCTCGATGCCCAAACCATCGAGCATGAACAGCACGTCCTCGGTGCCGATGTTTCCGGTCGCACCCTTCGCATAGGGGCAGCCGCCCAGGCCGGCGATGCTCGCGTCGAAGCTGTAGATGCCCAGCTCGAGCGAGGCGTAGATATTGGCCAGGCCCTGGCCGTAGGTGTCGTGGAAATGACCGCTGACCTCGTCGAGCGGGAAATGGCGCAGCGCGCGCTCGAGCGCCTCCTGCACGCGCCGCGGCGTGCCCACGCCGATGGTGTCGGCAATGCCGCAATGGTCGACGCCGATCTCGGCCAGCAGCCGCACGACGCGCTCGACCTCGTCGGCGCTGACCTCGCCCTGGTAAGGGCAGCCGAGCGCGCACGAGACGGCGCCACGCACCTTGATGCCGTGGCTGTGCGCCGCCTCGACCAGCGGCCGGAAGCGCTCGATCGATTCGGCGATCGAGCAGTTGATGTTCTTCTGGCTGAAGGCCTCGGTCGCCGCACCGAAGACGACGATCTCGTCGGGCCGGCTCGGCAGCGCGGCCTCGAAGCCCTGCAGATTGGGTGTCAGGACCGAATAGCGCACGCCCGGCCGGCGCTCGATGCCGGCCATCACGGCCGCGTTGTCGCCCATCTGCGGCACCCACTTCGGGCTGACGAAACTGGTGACCTCGATCTCGCGCAGGCCGGCATCTTGCAGGCGCTGCACGAGCTCGATCTTCTGCGCGGTCGAGACCGGCTGCTTTTCGTTTTGCAGACCGTCGCGCGGACCGACCTCGAGCAAAGTGACATGGCTAGGAAGCATCTGAAATCTCCAGGGGCGGCCGATTCCTCGGCGCCGGTGCCGGCCTGTGCCGGCTGAAACGCGGATCCGTTGCGGCCGCGTCAAGCTCTCAACATACCGCAGACTTTAAGGCGTCGCCAGACGCAGCAGTTCGCCACCTTCGTCGACCTGATCGCCCACCGCGTAGAGCAGTTCCTCGACGGTGCCGGCGTGCGGCGCGGCGATCGTGTGCTCCATCTTCATCGCCTCCATCACCGCCAGCGCCTGGCCAGCCTCCACCCGGTCGCCGGGCTGCACCAGGAACGCGATGACCTTGCCCGGCATCGGCGCGCTCAGGCGGCCGGCCTCGGCAGCGCCCTCGCCGGCGTGTGCCAGCGGCTCGACTCGTTCGGCCGAGGCCGATCCGGCCGGCGCGAAGACGCTGATGCGCGCACCCGTGGTGTAGACCGTCAGCTGCCAGCGCTGCTCGCCCAGGCTCACGTCGTGACGGCCGACGGCGCGCGCAGACGCCGCGTAGGCCCAGCGCCGGCCGTCGAGCACGAGCGTTTGCGCGCCATCGCGCGTGCGTTCGAGCAGCGCAGCGTGGCGCGCACCGAAGCTCTCGAACTCGAAACGCCGCGACGCGCGGCCCAGCATGCGCCAGCCGTTGCGTCGCGACCACGGGTCCTCGTTCTCGAGTCGGCGTTCGTCGTCGAGCGTCTCGGCGATGACGCCGGCCGCAACGACCTCCGGCGGCAGGCCGGCGATGCCGAAGAGCCTGGCCGCCTCGCGCTCGATCAGCGCCGTGTCGAGGTCGGCCCCGGCAAACGACGGGCTGGCGGCGACGCGCCGCAGGAACGCGACGTTGGTGTGCAGCCCGACGATGTGGGTCTGCGCCAGCGCCGCATCGAGCCGCGCCAGCGCCTCGTCGCGATCGCTGCCCCAGACGATCAGCTTGGCGATCATCGAGTCGTAGTACGGCGAGATCGCATCGCCTTCGCGCACGCCGGCGTCGAGCCGGCAGGCAGCCGGTGCGAACGCGACGTCGCCCAGCACCGGATCCGGACTCGAGGCGAGCGGCTGCGCGCCGCGCTCGAACTCGACCGCCGGCGGCGTGCGATAGATGTCGAGCCGTCCGGTCGACGGCAGGAACTGCGCATCGGGGTTCTCGGCGCAGATGCGTGCCTCGATCGCATGGCCGTGAATCTGCAACTGCGACTGCTGCAGCGGCAGCGGCTCCCCGGCGGCGATGCGCAGTTGCCACTCGACCAGGTCGACGCCGCTGATCGCTTCGGTCACCGGATGCTCGACCTGCAGCCGCGTGTTCATCTCCATGAAGAAAAAGCGCAAGCCGTGCCCGGCCGCGCCGCCTTCGATCGGCTCGGCGATGAATTCGACGGTGCCCGCGCCGACGTAGCCGACGGCCCGTGCCGCGGCGATCGCGGCCGCGCCCATTTCGGCACGGCGCTCCGCGCCGATGCCCGGCGCCGGCGCTTCCTCGAGCACCTTCTGGTGGCGCCGCTGCACCGAGCAGTCGCGCTCGAACAGGTGCACGTAGTTGCCGTGCCGGTCGCCGAAGATCTGCATCTCGATATGCCGCGGCCGTGTCACGTAGCGCTCGATCAGCACCGCGTCATCGCCAAAGCTCGCGGCCGCCTCGCGCTGACAGGCGGCCAGCGCCGCAGCGAAATCCCCGTGCCGGGCGACCTCGCGCATGCCCTTGCCGCCGCCGCCGGCGCTGGCCTTGATCAGCACCGGGTAGCCGATGCGGTCGGCCTCGCGCTGCAGCAGGGCCGGATCCTGATCGGCGCCGTGATAGCCGGGCACGAGCGGCACGCCGGCCTGCTGCATCAGCGCCTTGGCGGCCGATTTGAGCCCCATCGCCTTGATTGCCGCGGGCGGCGGCCCGATGAAGACCAGGCCCGCGTCGAGGCAGGCCTGCGCGAATTCCTCGTTCTCGCTCAGAAAGCCGTAGCCGGGATGGATCGCCTGAGCGCCGGTCGACTGCGCCGCAGCGATGATGCGGTCCCCGCGCAGATAGCTTTGCGCCGGCGCCGCGGCACCGATGTGCACCGCCTCGTCGCAGGCCAGCACGTGCTTGGCCTGCGCATCGACGTCGGAGTAGACCGCGACGGTGCGGACGCCGAGTCGGCGCGCGGTGGCCGCGACACGGCAGGCGATCTCGCCGCGGTTGGCGATCAGGATCTTCTTGAACATGCGGTCTCCGATCGGTTGGGTCTCATGCCGGCACGTCGGCCTTCCGCGGGCCGCCGCGCAGCCGCCCCCACAGGCCCTTGAGGAACCGCAGCAGCACGGCAATCGTCGCCCACATCACGACGAGGGCGACAGCCAGCGCGATCAGGAACGGCACCGGGTGCGCAAACGCCAGCCAGAGCGCGGCCGGCACGGCCGCATCGCCCAGCAGCGACATGCCGATGTTGGTGAACGGCTCGGGCGAGGTGTTGAGCGCCGCGCGCGTCGTCGCCTTCGCAAGGTGGCTGGTGGCGGCCAGGCTGCCGCCGAGCAGCGCAGCAGCCGCGACCCAGGCGGTCGGGTCCTGGCCGAACACAGCCGCCGCAAGCGCCGCGCCGGCCGGTATCCGCACCGCCGTCTGCAGCAGGTCCCAGACGGTGTCGATGCCGGGAATCTTGTCGGCGAAGAATTCGGCTGTGAGCATCAGCGCACTCGCGCCCAGCATCCACGGGTTCTCGAGCAGCCGCAGACCGGGCGGCAGTTCGACCCAGCCGAGCGTCCCGGCCAGCCCGGTGAAGAAGAGCACCGCGTAGAGGCGCAGCCCGCTGGCCCAGCCGAGCGCCGCCGCCAGCGCGACGAGGTGGGTCAGTTCGGGCGTCATCGACGACCGGCCGCCTCATTGCGGCGCGAGCCACGCCGGCTTGCGCTTTTGCAGGAAGCTCTGCACGCCCTCACGCGCCTCGTCGCCGACGCGCACGTCGGCGATGCGCCGTGCGGTCTGGGCGCGCAATTCGGCGGTGATTGGCTGCCCCGCGATCTCGCGCACCAATTGCTTGCAGCCGCGCACCGCGACCGGCCCGTTGGCCACCAACGCCCCGACGATCGCATCGACCTGGGCGTCGAGCGCCTCAGGCTCGCAGACCTCGTGGACGAAGCCGAGCGCCTGTGCCCGGGCAGCGTCGAAGCGCTCGGCGGTGATGAAGTAGCGCGCCGCGGCCGGCTGGCCGAGCGAGCGAATCACATACGGGCTGATCGTGGCCGGCAGCAGGCCCAGGCGCGCCTCGCTGAGGCAAAAGTGCACCGCCTTCGATGCGATGCGGATGTCGCAGACCGCGGCCAGGCCGACGCCACCGGCATAGCAGTCGCCGTGGATGCGCGCGACGATCGGCACCGGGCAGTCGTCGAGCACGCCGAGCATCGCGGCCAGCGCCTGCGCATCGTCATGGTTTTGCTGCCAGCTGTAGCCCGCCATCGCGCGCATCCAGTTCAAGTCGGCGCCGGCGCAAAACGCCTTGCCGGTGCCGCCGAGCACGATCGCGCGCAGTTCGGTGTCCGCCGAAAGCCCGCCGAAGACCTGCGTCAACTCGGCAATCGAGGTGTCGTCGAAGGCGTTGCGCACCTCCGGCCGGTTCAGCATCACGCGCGCGACGTGGCGCGAGGGCCGTTGCAGTTCGAGCGTCGTCAGCTTCATCGCGCGGGGTTCTCCCGTTGCAGCATCCACACCAGATCGAGCTCCGGGCAACGGTGGCCGAGCGCGGTGATCGCCGCGGTGATCTGGCCGCGGTGGTGCGTGCCGTGGTTGAAGACATGCGCGAGGGTCGGCGCGAACGGCAGCGATTGCGCCACGCCACGCGTCGTCGTGTAGTCGAGCGTTGCGGCATAGCGCTCCTCCGGCCACGACTCGATCAGCATCGGCCAGCGCGCCGCGCCCTCGAGCAGGCGCTGGTGCAGCCGGCCGCGATCGGTCTCGAGTTGCGCGTCGAGCGCGATGCGGTTCGAGACGCCTTCGGCGAAGCGCGGAAACCAGACGTGGTGCTCACCCACCAACAGATGGTTCAAGGTGCCATGCACGCTCTTGAAGAAGAGCCCGACGTCGCGGCGGTATTCCTCGTCGCTCAGCACATCGACGTGCTCGAAGAGCCGCTCGGTGGCCCAGACGTTGTAGCGCGCGAGCGTCGTGAAGTGGCCCTGCCACGCGAGCGAGGCGTCGCGGTGCTGAGTAACGTCAGGCGGTGTCACCGCGCCGGGCCGGGTGGGTTCCATCGCCGCCGCCCGTCACATCCGGAACACGCCGAACTTCGGCTCGGGGATCGGCGCGTTCAGTCCCGCCGAGATCGCCAGCGCCAGGACCTGGCGCGTGTCAGCCGGGTCGATCACGCCGTCATCCCAGAGGCGAGCACTGGCGTAGTAGGGATGCGCCTGATGCTCGAACTGGTCGAGGATGGGCTGCTTGAACGCACGCTCCTCCTCGGCGCTCCAGGCCCCGCCCTTGGCCTCGATGCCGTCGCGCCGCACCGTCGCGAGCACGCTTGCAGCCTGCTCGCCGCCCATCACGCCGATGCGCGCATTCGGCCACATCCAGAGGAACCGCGGCGAGTACGCGCGGCCGCACATGCCGTAGTTGCCCGCACCGAAGCTGCCGCCGATGATCACCGTGTACTTGGGCACGTTGGCGGTCGAGACCGCCGTCACCATCTTCGCGCCGTGCTTCGCGATGCCCTCGGCCTCGTACTTGCGGCCCACCATGAAGCCGGTGATGTTCTGCAGGAAGACAAGCGGCACCTTGCGCTGGCAGCACAGCTCGATGAAGTGCGCGCCCTTCTGCGCCGATTCGGAAAACAGGATGCCGTTGTTCGCGACGATGCCGACCGGCATGCCTTCGATGTGGGCGAAGCCGGTGACCAGGGTCGTGCCGTAGCGTGCCTTGAACTCGTCGAACTCCGACGCATCGACGATGCGCGCGATGATCTCGCGCACGTCGTAGGGCTTCTTGGTGTCGGCCGGGATCACGCCGTGCAGCTCGCCGGCGTCGAACAGCGGCGCGCGCGGCGCGCGGCGCTGCATCAGCGGTGCCTTGCGCCAGTTCAGGCTGGCGACGATGTTGCGCGCGATGGCGAGCGCGTGCGTGTCGTTTTGCGCGAGGTGATCGGCCACGCCCGAGAGCCGCGTGTGCACGTCGCCGCCGCCCAGGTCCTCGGCGCTCACCACTTCGCCGATCGCCGCCTTCACCAGCGGCGGGCCGCCGAGGAAGATCGTGCCCTGCTCCTTGACGATGATCGATTCGTCGCTCATCGCCGGCACGTAGGCACCCCCAGCGGTGCACGAACCCATCACGACGGCGATCTGCGCAATGCCCTCGGCGCTCATCTGCGCCTGGTTGTAGAAGATGCGGCCGAAGTGCTCGCGATCGGGAAACACCTCGTCCTGGTTCGGCAGGTTCGCGCCGCCGGAATCGACGAGATAGACGCACGGCAGCCGGTTCTGCAACGCGATCTCCTGCGCGCGCAGATGCTTTTTCACCGTCATCGGGAAATAGGTTCCGCCCTTCACCGTGGCATCGTTGCAGACCACCATGCAGTCGACGCCGCTGATGCGGGCGATGCCTGCGATCAGCCCTGCCCCCGGTGCCGCGTCACGTCCACCCTTCTCCGGGTACATGCCGAGCGCGGCGAGCGGCGCGACCTCGAGAAACGGCGTGTCGGGATCGAGCAGCGTCTCGACGCGCTCGCGCGGCAAGAGCTTGCCGCGGGCCAGGTGCTTCGCACGAGCCGCCTTGCCGCCGCCCTGCCCGATCTGCTCCAGCTTCGCGTTCAGGTCGTCGACCAGCGTCCGCATCGCCGCGGCATTGGCCTTGAAGTCGTCGGAACGGGGAGCGAGCCTGGAGCTGAGTACCGGCATGGGGATCCTTGTTCGCGTGCGAGGCGCTCCGGCGCGGCGGGGCGCCGTAGCGTGTGGCCATTGTAGGAAGCCCCCGAAGAATCAGGCTGTTGGAGGGTTCAGGCACGCGATGCCGACTGCTGCACGGACCGACTTCCAATGTCATGCAATAACAAGAATCTATTGTCGACACACTTTACATAGCTGTCTGAACTCGGTGTCTATGGAGCGCCGATGCAGACTCAAGTCACTATCACATATGGATTTTTCCATTTTCTTCAATTTCGGCCCGGAAATTGCTTCAGAGACCCGTCAATAAGTACTCGGGAGGGCCGATATGCAATTCAACAAGATCCTTGGCGTCGTCGCGCTCGCCTTGGCCGCCAGCGTCAGTTGGGCCAGTCCAATCGCGCCGGACTACGAGAAATTCGGGACCTTGGGCGGCGCGACGTTTGGTGGCTCGGGCATTCCGAACACTGCCGTTGCGATCGACTATGCGAAGAACCGATTCGGCGGCACCGTAACGCTGGGTCTGACTGCTCACCAGCGTTTCGACAATCCTCCGCTCACCAACGACGGCGCCGGCACGTTCTACGCATCGCCTGGTGTCGACCAGCACCCACCGTCTCCTGGCGATCCCTACGCGCTATGGAACATCGGCTATTACATCGGTGGCAGTTTGCTCAACGTGCTGGGTTTTTCGTACACCCTCTTCTACGACTTCACTGGTGCAGCAGGAAGCGATGCGGCTTCCTATTCCGGCTCGTTCGGACTGCTGCCCTTTCCGCAGCAGGATTCGCGCAACCTGGGGGACAACTGGTTGCTCTCCTTGCCGCTTTGGATGAGCTTTGATCCGAATGCCACCGGCGAGTACAGCTTTGCGCTCGTGGCATCAACGACCGGTCGGAATGCTCACGAAGTCGCCCGCAGCGCCATCCGCGTCCTCGTCAACGACGTCCCGGAACCGGCCTCACTGGCGCTGATCGGCATCGCGTTGCTCGGCCTGGCCGGTGTCCGCCGCCGCAAGACCTGAACCGTTTCACTGAAGCCAGCCCGGCGCGATCCGCCGGGCTTTTTCACGTTCGCACCGCTCAGCGGAAGCAGCGAAGGTCGCAGGTCCGATTCATCTCGCCTTGATCGCCCCGCAATCGGCCGCCAGCCACTTGCCGGAGGTCTGCATCTGCATCTGCTGCGGCTTGCCGTCGATCTCGGCCGTGATCGTCGAGACGCCGGTGTAGGCCTTGCGGGCCGCACTCGAACTTCACCTTCAGCTTGCTGCCGCTGCGCTGCACGACCTGCTGCTTGCAGCCGTCGCGGAACTGCGGTTCGGCCATGCGCGCCGCTTCCTCCTTCGTGACACAGACCTTCACCGTCGTCCCCTGCGCACCCACGCCGATGCCGCGTTGCGCCATCATCTGCTCCATCTGCTTGCGCTGCTCGGGCGGCAGCGCGGCCAGCTGCTGCTGCATCTCGGCCATCGCCTGCGCCATCTGGCCGCCCTTGATGCTCATCGTGTGTTGCCACAGCCCCGGCGCGTAGGTTTGCGCAGCAACCGGTGCGGCAACGCAAGCCAGTGCGGCGGCAAGCAAGATCGTCTTCCTGGATCGCATCATTCCTCCCACTTTCATTTTGGTTCTGGGTGTCACTTCACGCGCCCGCCGTATTGGATCGGGCACCGCCGGCCGGACTCGAAGCGCAGCGAGACCTTGGCATCGCGACGTTTGCAATGCCGCCGCGGCAGCGGAACGCCTACGCGGACCTCGTTGCCGGGAACGTCGCCGTGGCGGCGCCAGCCGCCAGCAGAACGGTTTGTCTCGATCGCACCGCGCTTCCCAGAGCCGGATGCACCTATGGTAGCGAACGGCGCCGTTGCGCCGCCTTGCTTCGTGCGTCGTGGCTGTGAGGACTGGTGCCGGCGTCGCTGCTGAGGCCCTCGGCAGAGCGGTTCATATCGGCCGAGCGTGAGGACGATGATGCGGCCCTGCCGGGCGCTACTTCTTCGTCTTCTGCTCCACCGGCGCTCCCGCCTTCTTCCACGCCGTGAAGCCGCCTTCGATGTGCGCGACGCGCGGCATGCCCATCTCGACGAGGGTGCGGGTGGCGAGCGCCGAGCGCCAGCCGGCGGCGCAGAAGAGCACGTATTCCTTGTCCTGCGCGAACACGTCGCGGTAATACGGCGATTCAGGATCGACCCAGAACTCGAGCATGCCGCGCGGCGCATGGATCGCACCGGGGATCACGCCTTCACGCTCGAGCTCGCGCACGTCGCGCACGTCGACGAACTGCACATCGGGTCGGCCGTGCAGCGCGCGCGCCTCGTCGAGCGTGTAGGTCTTGACGATGGCCATGGCCTCGTCGACGAGAGCCTTGGACGATTTCTTCATCGCGGATCCTTTCGAAGTATCGAATTCAGAACGGGCCCTTGTCGAGCCAGCGCTCAATCTGCGCGCGCCGGTCGTTGCCCCAGAACGGTTCACCATCAATGACGAAAAACGGCGCGCCGAAGACGCCTTGCGCGATGGCCGCGTCGTTGGCAGCCTTGAGGCGCGCCTTCCACTCGGGCGCACTCCAGATCGCCTCGGCCTCTGCAGCATCGATGCCGAATTCGTTGCACAGGGACTTGAGCGCCGCGGGATCGCTCAGGTCGACGCCGCGCGCGAAGTAGGCGCGCAGGCAATGGCGAGCCCACTGGCTCGCCTCGTCCTCGCCGTCGCGCTCGCGCAGCCACCAGAAGATGCGCGCCGCGTTTTGCGTCGGGATCGGAAACTTCTCGGGAATCTGCAGCGGCACTCCGGCAAAGCGCGCCGAGCGCTCGAAGTCGAGCAGCGAGTATTCGCGCTTCAAGGGATGCGACACCGGGCTCTTCAGCTCGGCCGCCTGGAAGGTGGCGCCGAGCAGGATCGCCTTCCAGTTGACGGTGCGGCCGTGGCGCGCGGCCAGGGCCTCGATCCACTCGGATGCGATATACGAGTAGGGTGAGGAGAAATCGAAATAGAAATCGACCGGCGGGCGCGTTGCAATCATCCGTCTAGCCTACTGCGAAGCCGGCCGTCGGGTCTGGTCACTTTCCCGCAGCAGCGTCGGGCCACAGAGCGGCGACCGCCGCCCGGTGGAGGCCAGCGTTACGAGCGGCCGCGGCCATCGGCACCGGCGTCGAAATGACCGGACGCCGCCACGGGGCCGGCTTGGGAGTCCGCGCCGGCGGCGCCAGCGCCACCGCCGGAATCGGTATCGCGACGATCTTGATCGGCATCGGCATCGACATCGACATCGACATCGACATCGACATCGACATCGACATCGGCATCGGCATCGGCATCGGCATCGGGAATCGTCATCGCATCCGGGTAGAGCCGGTGCAGCGCGGCACTCGTCGCCTGTCGCAGCACCGGCTGCAGCGTGGTCGCGATCTCGGCCGCATCGGCCGTTCGTCCGCCACGGCTCGCCCACAGCGCGTCGAGCGCCGCGCGATGGGGCGCCAGGGCTTCCTCGACGACCTCGTCCCAATGAGGCGGCGACTCGCCCTGCGCCCAGTCGCCGCGACCGCGGCCGAAATGCGCGACCGCCAGGTAGCGCAGCAGCGCCGCATGCGTCATCTGGTTCAGCGCAGCGCCGTTCCACGCCAGCCACGACTGCCCGGTGCCGCGAACAAGGTTGATGCCGCGCGCGATGCCGGCGCCGCCGAGCGCGCCGAGCAGGCCACCGGCCAGGAGGCCGCCGCCCAACGTCATGCCGCCGCTCATCAGGTCGGCCTTGAGCCCGGCCAGCGCCCCGGTGACGGCGCCGCCCCACAGCGCAGCCTGACCTTCATCGAGGCGCAGCCGGGTTTCATAGTGGCTGGCGATGCGCACCAGGATCTCGCGCTGCACCTCGCCGGCGAGCCCGTGCAGCCGCACCAGTTCGAGCGTGTTGTCGCGCACCTCGGCGTCGAGCCGCTCGGCCAGCGCCTGCTGCGCGACGGCAATCGGCCCCTGATCGGCGCGGCCCAGCCCGAGGCGCGACCCGATTCCGCGCATCCGCTGGATCAGACCTGCGCCCTCGGGCACGAGCTCGAAGGCGGCGGCGCTGCGCGCCAGGCTCTGCGCCAGCGAGCGCATCGCCTGGGTGAAGGTCGCGAGCCGCTCGCTCTGCCAGGCAGCGCAAAGCCGCTCCATCAGCGCGCGCTGCTCACCTTCGAGCGCGCGCGCAATGGTCTGCAGCAAGGTGTACTCCTGGATCCAGCAGCGCGCGAAGGCGTCCAGCGGCAGCACCGCGACAACGTGCCGCTGCCCGGCCAGATGGCGGCGCCAGCGCTCGACATCGGCCTCCTCGTCGGCGGTGCGGCGCGGCGCGCCAAGCTGGTTCAGCAAGACGACGACCGGCTTGCCGGCCCAGGCGAGCAACTCCATCTCGGGCTCGACATAGCCGGCAGCATCGGGCGCCTCGGCGGCGTTGACGAGGTAGAGCATCACGTCGGCCTCGTCGCGCACGTTGCGCAGCGCCTGCTGAGTCGACCAGAAGGCGCGGTCGCGCCAGCGGTCCCAGACCTCGCTGAGGAACCAGCCGAGCGGCTTGTCCGACTGGCGCAGGCGCCGCGCCAGCCGCAGGCTGTCGCCAAAGCCCGGCGTGTCCCAGAGCCGCAACGCCTCGCCGCCGGGCGACTCGACCATCGTGTAGGCGTCGGCGAACTCGGTCACGTGCGGTGCGTCGCGCACCGTGCCGACATCGCGCCGCAACAAGGTGCGTGCCAGGGTCGTCTTGCCGGCGTTGGTGTGCGAGACCAGGCTCAGGTCGATCGACGGCGCTGCAGCCGGCTCGGCCGCGCCGCGGGTCCCACGGGCGGGGACTGCTGTGCTCATCTTCGGAATCGTCGCGCCGCCAGCGCGCGCGCCGCCCCGAAATTCCGTGAACGAAGCGAGGGTAAGCGCAGTGTCATTCCGGGCTCACTGCCGGCACGCCGGCCGCCAGCGCGGCCTGCAACGCGCGACCGGCGGCATCGAGATCGGGTGCCTCGAGGTCGACCAATACCGGCACGGTGTCGATCGCCTCGGCCAGTTGGCGCCACGCGGCGCGGCGCTGCACCAGTCGCTCGGAAGCCGCGCCGAAGCGCTCCCTGAAGGCGGCCTCGTCGACCAGCATGACGACGCCGGCCGCCGAGGCCGCGGCCAGCTGTTGCGCGAAACGCCCCTGGTGCTCGAGCTCGGGTGTCGCCGCCAGATCGAACAGCGCCACGATCAGGGTCGTGTCCGCGGCCGGCGTCGCCGGCGGCTCGTCTTCGCCGCCGAACGGCACGACGGGCGCGATCTGCAGTTGCAGCGCCTCGCCGAAGGCGTCGACCAGCAGCGCGCGCAGTCCGGCTTCGGTTTTTGCGCCTGGCAGCTGGGCGTACGGCAGCACGTGCACGCGCGCCGTTTCGCCGCGCAACTGCCGCGTGAGGCCTTGGAAATAGGGGCTGTCGAGTGCCAGCGGGAAGCGCCGCGCCAGACGATGCGCGCGCCAGGCGCTCCAGCCGGCAAGCACGGCGCGCGGCACGATGACCCAGAGCAGCAAGGTCAATGCGAACAGGTGAATCCACGGCGCCGCCGGCGCGCCGACCGCGCCGCTGCCGTGTGCCACGCGCAAGGCGGCAAAGGCCGCGGCATCGGGCAGCGCGATGCCGGAGAGCGCCGCAGCCGGCGCAAGCAAGACGTCGAGCGCGGCGTGCGCGGTCGCGGCATCGAGAAAGGTGCTCTCCCAGGCGGCGCGGTAGTCGAGCACCAGGCCGCGCAGATACATGCCCGCAATCAGACCGAGCGCGAGCGCGGCCGAACCGGCGTGCAGCACCAGCGTGGCGCGCGCGCTCGAGAGCGGTGCGCTGTTGCCGATCCAACTTGCCGCGTAGGCCCGCGACACCGCGGCCGCGTGGCCAGCGGCTTTGCGGCGCGCGGCGCCGGACCAGAGCCGCGCCGGCGCCAGACCCGGGCGATCGCGGCCCCAGGCCAGCAGCCGCTGCATCAGCAGCACGATCCGTCTCCGGGGACGCCGGCCGCGGTGCCGCAGCGCCACCACCGCATGGCCGATCAGCAGCAGATAGACCGCCAGGTTCCAGACGATCACCGCCCACATCGGCGGCGCCAGCAGGTTGATGCGCTGGCCGCCGCCGATGCTGTCGGCGGCCAGCCCGATGACGAAGGTGACGAACATCGCCCACGCGACCCATTGCCACCGCCACAGCCGGCGCTCGCGCCAGCGCACCAACGCCGGCTCACGCACCGCCAGGCGTTGCAGCGCGTGGTGCGCGCGCTCGGTGATGTAGGCCTCAGGCGCGGCGCGCGTGCCGGTACTGGCCAGAGCGAGCCGGCTGGCCCAGGCGCGATCGGCTTCGGTCCAGTTCGGGCTCTCCGGCGCCGCGCGTTCGAACGCCTGCACCAGCAGCACCTCGCGCGCCGCGGCCTCGTTCAAGCGAGCGCCCGGGCGATCAGCATCTTCTGGACGTCCGAAGTGCCCTCGTAGATCTGGCAGACCCTCACGTCGCGGTAGATGCGCTCGACCGGGAAGTCGGTGACATAGCCATAGCCGCCATGGATCTGGATGGCGTCGCTGCAGACGCGCTCGGCCATCTCGCTCGCAAACAGCTTTCCCATCGCCGCTTCCTTCAGGCACGGCACACCGGCGTCCTTGAGGCTCGCCGCGTGGTGCACGAGTTGCCGTGCCGCCTCGATCTGCGTGGCCATGCCGGCGAGGCGAAACTGCACCGCCTGGTGCTCGAAGATCGGCTTGCCGAACGCAACCCGCTCCTTCGCATAGCCGAGCGCGGCCTCGAACGCCGCACGCGCCATGCCGATGGCCTGCGCACCGATGCCGATGCGCCCGCCCTCGAGCCCCGAGAGCGCAATCTTCAAGCCCTGGCCCTCATCGCCGATGCGGTTGGCGGCCGGCACACGGCAGTTTTCGAACAGGATCTGCGCGGTGTCGCTCGCGTGCTGGCCGAGCTTGTCCTCGAGCCGCGCGACGCTGTAGCCGGGCGTGGCCGTGGGCACGATGAAGGCGCTGATGCCCTTCTTGCCGGCCGCGGCATCGGTCACCGCGATGACGATCGCGACGTCGCCGTTCTTGCCGCTGGTGATGAACTGCTTGACCCCGTCGAGCAGGTAGTGCCCGCCCTCCGCATCGTCGACGAACTGGGCCCGCGTCTTCAGCCCGTCGGCCTGCGAGCCCACCTGCGGCTCGGTGAGGCAGAAGGCGCCGAGCATCGCGCCTTGCGCCAGGGGTTTGAGCCACTGCTCCTTTTGCGCCTCGCTGCCCCAGGCCAGCAGGATCGAGCAGACCGGGCAGTTGTTGACGCTGACGATCGTCGAGGTGGCGCCGTCGCCGGCGGCGATCTCCTCGAGGATCACAGCCAGCGCGAGGTAGTCGAGGCCGGCGCCGCCCCATTCGGCAGGCACCGCGGCGCCGTAGCAGCCCAGTTGGGCCAGGCCTCGAAGCTGGACCGTCGGGAAATGGCGGTCACGATCCCAAAGCGCTGCCCGCGGCGCGATCTCGGCCTGCACGAAGGCGCGCACCGCCTCCTGCACCGCCCGATGCTCGTCGCTCAGTCGCACGGCTGCAGCGGCGCTGCGGCGCCGGCCTGGAAAGAACGACCGGGCCGCTGTCGGCGAATCCCGCCCCCTCGAACGGATCGAGCCGGGCCGCCCGCGCGCCAGCGCAAGATCAGATCATCTCGACCGCCAGCGCGGTCGCCTCGCCGCCGCCGATGCACAGCGCCGCTATCCCGCGCTTCTTGCCGGCCTGACGCAGGGCGCCGAGCAAGGTCACGACGATGCGCGCGCCGCTGGCGCCAATCGGGTGGCCGAGCGCGACCGCCCCGCCGTGCACGTTGACGATCTCGTGCGGCAACTTGAATTCGGTCATCGCTGCCAGGGTCACCGCGGCGAAGGCTTCGTTGACCTCCCAGAGATCGACCGTCTTCGCTTCCCAGCCGCTCTTTTGCAAGACCTTCTGGATCGCGCCGACCGGCGCCGTCGTGAACCAGTTCGGCGCTTGCGCGTGCACCGCGTGCGCGCGGATCCGGGCCAGCGGCTTGCAGCCGAGCTTGGCCGCCGTGCTCTCGCGCATCAGCACGAGCGCCGCGGCGCCGTCGGAGATGCTCGAGGAAGTCGCCGCGGTGATGGTGCCGTCCTTCTTGAAGGCGGGCTTCAGCCCGGGGATCTTGTCGAGCTTGGCCTTGAACGGCTGTTCGTCGAACTTGACGATCGTGTCGCCACCCTTGCCGGGCACAGCGACCGGCGCCATCTCCCAGTCGAAGCTGCCGTCCTCGTTGGCGCGCTTGGCGCGCTCGGTCGAGGCGATCGCAAACGCATCCATCTGCTCGCGGCTGAACTGGTACTTGGCGACGCACTCTTCGGCAAACACGCCCATCGCCTTGCCGGCGCCGCTCGGCAGCTTCTCGTAGGCGTCTTCCAGGCCGTCGAGCGCCATGTGGTCGTAAAGCGCGGCCTGGCCGTACTTCACGCCCTTTCTCATGAAGGTCAGGTGCGGCGCGTTGGTCATGCTCTCCATGCCGCCGGCCACCATCACGTCGGCGCTGCCGGCGATGAGCATGTCGTGCGCGAACATCGCCGCACGCATCCCCGAGCCGCACATCTTGGACAGGGTGACGGCGCCGACCGACTGCGGCAGGCCGGCGCCGAGCGCCGCCTGGCGCGCCGGCGCCTGACCCTGACCGGCCATCAGGCAGTTGCCCATCAGCACCTCGTCGATGGCATCGCCGGGCACGCCGGCGCGCTCGATCGCGGCCTTGATCGCAACCGAGCCGAGCTGGTGCGCGGAAACCGAGCTGAAGTCGCCCAGCAGGCCGCCGATCGGCGTGCGGGCAGCAGAAACAATGACGATGGAATCAGCCATGACGAACTCCTTGCATGGGTTGCGAATGAAGGGTGTTGAGGTGGTGTGGGGCGGCGCTGCCGCGGGTCGATGTTGATCGCTGGTTCATCGAAGTCGAATCCGGTCTGGCCGTCACGCCGCCGCAGCCTCGGCCGCGTTGCGCCGATGGGCGAAGCGCTTGTGCGCGTCGTACGGGAACACATCATGCACGTAGCCGGCCAGGATTTGTTCCTTGTGGCCTTGCCAGAACGCCGCGTCGAGCAGATCGGCGTGGTGCTCGAGGAAGACCTTGCGCACCGCCGGACTGCCGAGCAGGAAGGGCTCGAAAGTCTCGGGAAAGACATCGTGCGGGCCGACCGGGTACCAGACCTCGGCCGACATCGCCTGCTCCTCGGTGTGCGGCTCGGGCACCTTGCGGAAGTTGCAGTCGGTCAGGTATTCGATCTCGTCGTAGTCGTAGAACACGATCTTGCCGTGACGCGTCACACCGAAATTCTTCCACAGCATGTCGCCTGGGAAGATGTTGGCGCGCACCAGGTCCTTGATCGCATTGCCGTACTCGATCACCGCGTGCTCGAGCTGCGCCGCGTCGGCTTCCTGCAGATACAGGTTGAGCGGGATCATGCGGCGCTCGATGTAGAGGTGGCGGATCACCAGCGATGGGCCGTCCAGCTCGATCTGGCTCGGGCAATATTCCTTCAGCTCGGCAATCAGCTCCTCGTCGAAGCGCGCCAGCGGGAACGCGACGGCGCTGTACTCGAGGGTGTCGGCCATGCGGCCGACGCGGTCGTGCTGCTTGACCAGCAGGTACTTCGCCTTGATCTTCTCGCGCGTCGTGTCCTTTTGCACCGGGTAGTGGTCCTTGATGACCTTGAAGACATACGGGAAGCTCGGCAGGTCGAACACGAGCATCACCATGCCCTTGATGCCCGGTGCGATGCGAAACGCATCCGACGAATGCCGCATGTGCGTCAGGAAGTCGCGGTAGAAGAGATTCTTGCCCTGCTTTTGCAGGCCGAGCGCGCTGTAGAGCTCGCCGCGCGTCTTCCTCGGCATCATCGAGTGCAGGAATTGCACATAGGCCGACGGCACTTCCATCACCACCAGGAAATACGCGCGTGCAAAGCTGAAGAGCAAGAGCAGCTCGTCCTCGCCGAACAGGACCGTGTCGATGACCAGCAGCCCGCGCTCGTCGTGCAGGATCGGCAAGGCAAACGGCGTCTCGCTGAAGCCGTTGATGATCTTGCCGACCAGGTACGCGCCCTTGTTGCGAAAAAAGAGCGACGAGAGCACCTGCACCTGGAAGTTGGCGCGCAGATGGAAGTCGCCGAGCCGCTGCCCGACCGCCGCGACGACATCGGCGATGTCGCGCTCGAGGTCATCGAACTCGCGCTGCAGTTGCAGGTTGTCGACGATGCGGCGCCAGGTCGCGTGCATCGTCTGGCGCTTCGGGTAGTAGGCGCGATAGGTCGGCTGCGACGCCGGCTCGTCGTTCTCGATGTACTCGGTGGAGATCGCCGGGCGCAGGAAGATGAAGTCGTTGTTGAAGTAGTGCCGGTGCAGGATCTTCGTCGTCACCGAATTGAAGAACGTCTCGGCGCATTCGGGCTGGTTGTGGTTCGTCAAGAGGCCGATGTAGTGCAGCTTGATCTCGTGCCACACCTCCTTCGGCAAGGCCGCTGCCGAGAACTCGCGTTGCAGCCGCTCGACCGCCTCGCCGACCCGCGTATCGTAGAACTCGATGCGCTCGCGCTGCGCGCGCTGCTGACCATGCCAGTCGGCGCGCTCGAAGCGGCGCTGCGCCTGCGCCGCCACCTCGCGAAACAGCCGGTAGTGGCGGTTGAAGCCGTCGAGCATCGCCTGCGCGATGGCCGGCGCGCGCGGATCGGTCAGCGGTGGCGGGAACACCTCAGTGGCTCCCGGCCGCCCGAAGCCACTGAGCCGCCTCCCCCGGGGGCAGCGAACAGGCCGTTGCCCAGCGCGTAGAACCAGCCGTGCACCGCGAGCTTCTGGCCGCTCGCCCAGGCATCCTGCACCACGGTGGTCATGCAGACGTTGCGCGCCTGCTCGATGACGTTGAGTTCGCCCAGCGCGTTGACGCGACGCTCGGCGGCCACGGTGTCGAGCCAGGCCTCGTGGCGCAGCCGCACATCGACGACGTGGTGCAGCCAGATGTCGCACAGGCCCACGCGCGTGCCGCGCAGCGCCGCGGTGACGCCGCCGCAGTTGGAATGGCCGACGACGATGATGTGGCCGATCTTCAGCACGTCGGTCGCGAACTGGATCACCGAGAGCGCGTTCAGGTCCGAGTGGACGACGACGTTGGCGACATTGCGGTGCACGAACAGCTCGCCCGGCAGCAGGCCGACGAGTTCGTTGGCCGGGACGCGGCTGTCGGCGCAGCCGATCCACAGGTATTGCGGCGCCTGCTGCTGCAACAGCCGGCTGAAGAAGCCGTGGTTTTGCGCCTCGATCTGGGCGGCCCACTGGCGGTTCTTGACGAAGAGGTCGTTGAGAAGCCTGGCCATCACATCGTCTCCGCGAACAGTTCACGCCCGATCAGCATGCGCCGGATCTCGCTGGTGCCGGCGCCGATCTCGTAGAGCTTGGCGTCGCGCCACAAACGCCCGAGCGGGTAGTCGTTGATGTAGCCGTTGCCGCCGAACACCTGGATGCCTTCGCCGGCCATCCAGGTGGCCTTCTCGGCGCACCACAGGATCACCGAGGCGCAATCCTTGCGCACCCGGCGCACATGCTCGGGGCCGAGCTGGTCGAGGTTCTTGCCCACCGTGTAGCAAAACGAGCGCGCCGCCTGCAGCACCGTGTACATGTCGGCGAGCTTTGCCTGGATCAGCTGGAATTCACCGATCGACTGGCCGAACTGCTTGCGTTCGTGCGTATAGGGCACGACGTTGTCGAGCACCGCCTGCATGATGCCGAGCGGTCCGGCGGCAAGCACCGCGCGTTCGTAGTCGAGTCCGCTCATCAGCACCCGGGCGCCGCCGTTGAGGTCGCCCAGGATGTTCGCGGCCGGCACCTCGACGTTGTCGAACACCAGCTCACCGGTGTGGCTGCCGCGCATGCCGAGCTTGTCGAGCTTTTGCGCGACCGAAAAGCCCGCCATGCCCTTCTCGACCAGGAATGCGGTGACGCCGCGCGCGCCGAGCTGCGGCTCGGTCTTGGCATAGACGACGAGGGTGTCGGCGTCCGGCCCGTTGGTGATCCACATCTTCGTGCCGTTGAGACGCCACACGCCGCCGCGCTCCTCGGCGCGCAGCTTCATCGAGATCACATCGGAGCCGGCGCCCGACTCGCTCATCGCCAAGGCGCCGACGTGCTCACCGGAGATCAGCTTGGGCAGATAGCGGCGCTTTTGCTCGGCGCTGCCGTTGCGGCGGATCTGGTTGACGCACAGATTGCTGTGTGCGCCGTACGAGAGGCCGATCGACGCGGAGGCGCGCGAGATCTCCTCCATCGCGACCATCTGCGCCACATAGCCCATCGCGGCGCCGCCGTATTCCTCGCTCGCGGTGATGCCGAGCACGCCGAGCGCGCCCATCTTGGGCCACAGATCCATCGGGAACTGGTCGCTGCGGTCGATTTCGGCGGCGCGCGGAGCAATCTCGGCCTGCGCAAAGCCGCGCACCGCGTCGCGCAAGGCATCGATGTCGTCGCCGAGCTGATGGTCGAGTCCGGGCAGATCGATCATGGGGTTCTCCTTCGAAGCGGTTGGCCTGTTCGATGCTAGTGCCTGACTTCGCGGCCGCGCACCGTCATCACCGTGGCGGTCATCGTCGCGACGAGGGCCTCGCTGCCACCCGCGGCGTCCGACTGCAACGCCCGGCCGTCGACGACGCTGATCGTGCGCCCCGCCTTGACGACGGTGCCGTCGAAGCGAAAGCGCGGGCCGCGCGCCGGCGCCAGCAGGTTGATCTTGAACTCGATCGTCAGCACCGCCGCGTCGGCCGGCATCAAGGTGAAGGCCGCATAGCCGCAGGCCGAGTCGAGTGCTGCCGCGAGCATGCCGGCGTGGACGAAGCCATGCTGCTGGGTGAGTTCCTCGCGGTGCGCCATCGACAGCACGACGTGGCCGGGCTCGATGTGCTCGAGTGTGGCGCCCAAGGTGCGCATGGCCTGCTGGCGTGCGAACGAATCGCGAGTGCGTTGCTCATACGCGTCGTCGTCGACTTGCATCCGGGGGTTGGCTGGCATGGGACGGTCTCTCGATGGGCGATCGGATCGGTGCTGTGTCAACCGGCACCCGCGGTGGTCGGTCGGCCCGTCTTGCGTTGCTCGTCCTCGGCGAGCAGCCGGCGCGCCTCGGCCTCGTGCGCCGAAACCTCCTCGAGCGTGACGCTGAGATCGGCCATTTGCCGCTCGAGATGCGCGCGGTGCGCCGCCAGCACCACGAGGAATTTCTTCAACTGCGGCCGAGTGTCGCGCGGCGACTCGTACATGTCGACCAGCTGCTTGACTTGCGCGAGCCTCAAGCCCAGACGCTTGCCGCGCAAGGTGAGTTTCAGCCGTGTGCGATCTCGTGCGCTATAGAGACGGTTGCGCCCTCCAGGCCCCGCCCGCTCGGGCTGCAGCAATCCCATGTCCTCATAGAACCGCATGGCGCGGGTGGTGAGGTCGAACTCTTTGGCAAGATCGCTGATGGTGTAAGTAGTGGCCATGAGGGACACGGCATCGGCACGGGCGGGAACGGCGGCGGGCATGGCGTCTTACACTCTGGCGATTGACGTTTACGTAAAGTGTAAGGGTCCCGAATGACGCCGATGAACGCGCAGGAACGCGAACTCGAATATCCCCTTGGCGACACCTTGCCCGAACCCGGTTGCGCGATCGACGTTGCGCCCGGCGTGCGCTGGATCCGCATGGGGCTGCCGTTCCAGCTCAATCACATCAACATCTGGCTGCTGCGCGACGAGATCGACAGCGGCGACGGTCCACGGCGCGGCTGGACCATCGTCGACTGTGGCATCAGCGACGATGCGACGCGCACACTGTGGGAGCGCGTCTTCGAGAGCGCACTCGAGGGCCTGCCGGTGCTGCGCGTCATCGTCACGCACATGCATCCCGACCACATCGGCCTGGCGCACTGGCTCACCGAACGCTGGGACGTGCGGCTGTGGATCAGCGCGGCCGACTACAACGCCGCGCGGCTGGCGAGCGCCTCGCTGGCCGGCTTCGGCGGCCCGCGCACCGCGGCCTTCATGGCATGCCACGGCCTCGTCGAACAGGCTTCGGTCGAGCAGGTGGCCGCGCGCGTCGACTACTACGCCAAGCTCGTGCCGCAGGTCCCGACCAGCTACCACCGGCTGCTCGACGGCGACCGGCTCTCGATCGGCAGCGCCGACGCGCGCCACGAATGGGTTTGCCAGGTGGGCTACGGCCACGCGCCCGAACACATCTCGCTGCACTGCCCGTCGCTCGGCGTGCTGATCAGCGGCGACATGGTGCTGCCGCGCATCTCGACCAATGTCAGCGTCATCGACATCGAGCCAGAAGCCAACCCCTTGCGGCTCTACCTCGATTCGCTGCAGCGCACCCGCGCCGTGCCGGCACACACGCGGGTGCTGCCGTCGCACGGACGGCCGTTTCTCGGCTTGCACACGCGCATCGACCAATTGGTCGCGCACCACGACGAGCGCCTGGCCGAGGTGCGTGCCGCCTGCGCCGCCGCGCCGCAATGCGCGGCCGACCTGCTGACAGTGCTGTTCAGGCGCAAGCTCGATCTGCACCAGACGACCTTCGCGATGGGCGAATCGATCGCCCATCTGCACCTGCTCTGGTACGCCGGCGAACTCGTGCGCCGCGTCGACGCGCAAGGCGTCTACCGCTACTCGCCTGCCGGCGGCTGATCGGGCGCGCCCGTTGCAGCGGCGACGGTCGCGAACTGGCCCGTGCCGGCGTCAGTGCTTCAACTCGTCGGGCACCTTGCCGCCGTTTTCGGCGAGCTTGGTCATCACCTGCTTGTGCAGCCAGACATTCATCGTCGCCGAATCGTTCGTGTCGCCGCTGTAGTGCAGCTCGGTGGCGAGCTGCTTGCGCGCGGTCAGGCTGCTGTCCAGATCGAGCAGTTTCATCAGGTCGACGATCGAGGTGCGCCAGTTGAGCGTTTGTGACTGCTTCTGCGCCATGCCGTTCAGTACCTGCTCGACGTCGACCGCCGGCATCGCCGGCGCGGCAGGCGACGCCGGCGTGGCGGCCCCGGCGGACGCCGCGGTCGATCCGGCCGTTGCTGCCGGAGAAGTCGTCCCTGACGACGCCGCCCCGGACGGAGGCGTTGCGTCAGGCGACGCGGTGGGCGCCGGGGTGCTGGCGCGGTGACCGGCCGGGAAAATCTTCGCGAGAATGTTGCCGAAAATGCTCATCTAGGGGCTCCGTTGAGTTGTTCTAAGGGCGCTGCGTGAGGAATCACCGTCACCGGGAACGGTTGGCCATCTTGCCGAGCAGCACCGCCACTGCCATGCCGCCCAGCCCCTTGACCAGATCCGGATGCTGCGCATAGAAGCTTCCGATCTGGTCGACGATGCCCGGGTTCTGCTGCGCCGCATGCGCGGTGATGTCGCGCACCTGGTCGGGCGTGAGCTGGCTGGCCTGGTCGGGCGTCACCGTCGGCGTCGAGGCCTGCGCGTTGCCGGCTCCTCCGAGCAGCTGGCCGAGCACTCCCCCCGCCGCGCCCGACAGCACACCGGGGCCGAGCGTGCCGAGGATTTGGTTCAGCAGACCGGCCTGCTGCTGCGGATTCGAGCGGCTGAACATCTGACTCACCATCTCGCCGAGCGGCGGCGTCTGGTCCGAACGCAAGGTGTCGGCCACGCCTTTGCCGAGCACATCGGGCGACACAGAACTTGCTACCTCGTCGAAATGCGTCTGGCTCGACGTCGCCGCATCCGCGGTCGGCTGGGTGTATTGCTTGAGGATGTCCATCAGACCCATATTGAGCTCCGGTTGAGTGCCACTGTGCGCACGGATGCGCGGCCTTCGGCGCGGTCGCGTCGGGAGGGCCCGCAAACGTGGGTGGCTGAAAACGGCGAGCAAGTTGCGTACCCGTCCGTGTCGGGACGGGGGTGCGCACAACGTCACGTCGCCGGCGCGGTCGTGCGGAACGGGGCCCGGTTCGTCAGCGGTCGAGGCGCGGCAGCCAGCGCCTGGCCTTGAGCGCAGCTCAGCCCGCGGCGGCGCGCTGCTCAGCTGTCCTCGCCGTAGTCGTGATCGGGATGGTTGACCTCGCCCCGCTGCCAATAGCCGCGCCCCACCACCTGGGCCCGCGAAAGGGCGAGTTCGTCGATCAACAGGCGACGGATGCGCCGCATCGCCTGTGCTTCACAGGCGACGTAGACGTGAGTCCCGGGGGCGGGCCGGACGCGCCGACGCAGCGCCGCTTCAACCTCGCGGCCGGTCGTGGCCATGTCGTCGCCGCGATGCAGCCAGACCACATCCTGCGCCGCCAGGCCGGCCAGCGGGCGCTCCTCCTGCTTGCCGGCGACCTCGGCGACTACGCTCGTCCTGGCGCCGGCCGGCAGTGCTTCGAGCAGGGTCTCGATCGCCGGCAGCGCGCTCTCGTCGCCGATCAGCAGGTACTGGTCGGCGCCGGCATCGATCTCGTGGCCGCGTCCCGGCCCCATCAGCACGAGACGCTGCCCCGGGCGCGCCTGCTCGGCCCAATCGGAGGCCGGCCCGGCACCGTGCAGCACGAAGTCGACCTCGAGCTCGAGCGCCGCAGCATCGAAGCGACGCGGCGTGTAGGTGCGCATCCGCGTCGAGCGTGGGCCATCGGGCGTCGGCAGCGGCGGTTCGTCCTCACCGGGCGCGGGGAAGGTCAGCTTGATGTAAGTGGCCGGCGCGTTGATGCGGAAGTCCGCCAGCTCGGAACCCCCGAAGGTGATGCGCCGCATCGTCGGACTCCACCACGACTCGGCAGAGCCCGACGTCAACAGGTACGGCCGGATCGGCTGCCCCCGTCACTGCGGCGGTGAACGCCGGCGCGACTTCTCGGCCCCGGCGGGGCCCGCTGGGCGGGTGTTGGACGGATCGGACACGGGTCGGCTCCTTGCAGCAATGGTCGGACACGGCCATTGTCGGCCGAAGCGCAGGGCCAGGAGCGATGGGTCCGACAGCACCCTTTCGTTTCAGTCGAACGGCGGCAAGGTCTGCGTCTTCAGCACCTCGCGGGCACGCTCGTAGTCGGGCGCGACCGAACGCACCACGTCCCAGAAGCGCGGGCTGTGGTTCATTTCGCGCAGGTGCGCGAGTTCGTGGGTGACCACGTAATCGATCGTCGGCAGCGCAAAGTGAATCAGACGCCAGTTCAGCCGGATCGCGCCGCTGCTGCTGGCGCTGCCCCAGCGCGTCTGCGCCGAAGACAAGCCGAGCCGCGTGCAGCGCACGCCGAGCAGCGCAGCGTAGTGGCGGCAGCGCTCCTCGAAGACGCGCCGCGCCTGGCGCTGCAGCCAGCTCTGCACCGCGTCGCGGATCTGCTCCGGCGTGGCGTGTGGCGGCAGCCCGATGCGCAATCCGAGCCGCGGCCCAGCGCCTGCCGACTCGATACCGGAGGCGCCGGCCGCATCCGAAACCGCCGCGTCGCCCGGTTCGAACACCGCCCCGACGACGCGCGCATCGAGCATGACGGTGACCGTCTGGCCCAGAAACGGAAACACCGCGCCATCGCGCCAGTCGATGCGCGCGGCCTGCATGCGCCGCGCGCGTTCGCGCTGCTCGCCGAGCTTGCGCAGGATCCAGCCCGATTTCTCCTGCAGCGCCGCCTCGATGTCGCGCACGCCGACCCACTTGGGCGCGTTGACGCACAGGCCTTCGACGCCGACGATGAAGCCGATGCTGCGTCGGCGCACGCGCTTCAAGGCATAGGCGACGCGGTGCTGCTCGAGGCGGATCTCGCGCGCGGCCTGCGGGTGGCGGAAGACTTCGGGTTCGAGCCCGCGACCGGGCGGCGCCTGCGGCAGCGACGACGGTACCGACGACGGTACCGCTGAGGACGACGCCGACAGTGGCTCCGCCGCCAGATCGAACAGCGAGGCCTGCAGCGGTTCGGTGGCGGCGCGGCGCATCGCGATCACGCCGCGCGCGCGGGCGGCGGCGCGGCCGCGTAGGCCTCGGGGTCCAGGCGATGCATCTCGCCTTCGATCCAGGCCTCGACCTCGTGCATCAGGTCGTCGGGCGAGCGGCCCACCGAATCGATCGGGCGGCCGATCGAGATGTCGATGACGCCGGGGCGCAAGGTGAAGCTCTTGCGCGGCCAGCAGCGCGCCGAGGTCACGGCGATCGGCAGCACCGGCCGGCCGGTGTCGACGGCGAGCCGCGTACCGCCGTTCTTGTAGTTGCCCTTGCCGCCGCGCGGCGCCCGCGTACCTTCGGGAAACATGATGACCCAGTGGCCCTGGTTCATCAGGCGCCGGCCCTGCTCGGAAACCAGGTGCCAGGCCTGTGCGCGCTTGCTGCGATCGATGTGGATCATGTCCATGCGCGCCATCGACCAGCCGAAGAACGGGATGTAGAGCAGTTCGCGCTTGAAGACATAGGCCAGCGGCCGCGGCATCAGCCCCGGATAGGCCAGGGTCTCCCAGGTCGACTGGTGCTTGGACAGCAGCACCACCGGCGTGTCGGGCAGGTTCTCTCTGCCATGCACGCGGGCGTGCACGCCGCAGATCACCTTCGCGCCCCAGATCGACAGGTCGAGCCAGCTGACGCAGGTGCGGTAGACGAGGTCGCCACGCGTGAAGATCGCAATCACCATCACGGCGGTGCCGAACGGGATCACGGTGACGACCAGAAAGAGCACGTACAGCGCCGAGCGCAGTGTGTAGAACGCCGAGCGCATCAGGCCAGCCTCACCCAGCTCGGATCGGCCTCGCCGCGCTCGCCGCGCAAGCGGCGCTCGCTCTCGAGCAGATGGTCGGCGAAGGCCGCCAGGTCGGCGTGCACCTGGGTGCCGGGCACCTGCTTCAGCAACTGCTCGATCTGCAGCTCGTCGAGCCGGGCGCTCTTGCCGGTGCGCACGAGGTGCGTCGGGCAACCGGCGGCAGCCGCCGCCTGCAGATCGCGCAGCGAATCGCCGACCGCCGGCACGTCACGCAGGGGCAGTCCATAACGCTCGCCAATCGTGAGGAACAGCCCCGGCGCGGGCTTGCGGCAGCTGCAATTGGCGTCGGGCGCATGCGGGCAAAAGAACACCGCATCGATGCGACCGCCGCAGCGTGCCAGCGCCTGATTCATCTTCTGGTGCATCGCGTTCAGGCTCGCCGCATCGAACAAGCCGCGGCCGAGCCCCGACTGGTTGCTGGCGATCACGGTGCGCCAGCCGGCGTGATTGAGCCGCGCGATCGCGTCGAGCGCACCCGGCAGCGGCTGCCACTCGTCGACCGACTTGACGAAGTCGTCGCGATCCTCGTTGATCGTGCCGTCGCGGTCGAGGATGACGAGCTTCATATTAGGGATCCATGGCGCTGCGCGCCACCCGCGACGCATGAAAGCTCGATCGGCTTCCGACATCGAGAATTCGTGGCGCTCACGCAGCCGGGAATGGGGCCACCCGCTGCGTTCAGCCAATTTCACTCCGCGGGTGGCCCCACTCCCGGCTGATGCAGTGTTGCTCGGCAGCGGATCAAGGCCTCTCGCCCGCGGTGCGTCGAACGCCACCGACTCAGCCGAGGGCGGGGTCCCCGGGCGTAGTGAATAGGAATTTGCTGAACGCAGCCCGGCGACCCCGACCTCGGCGCTCGCCCTGCAGGAATTCGCGAACGGCTTCATCTCGGTAGCGCCCGGTCCGCCCGAAGCCACCGAGCACTCCCTCGGGGGCAGCGAACGCAGCAGGCGTGGGCGTGGTTTCATCTAGGCCAGCCGCGCCAGGTCGGCGACGCGGTTCATCGCCGCGTGCAAGGTGGCGAGCAGCCCGAGCCGGTTGGCGCGCAGCGCCGCATCGTCGGCATTGACCATCACCGCATCGAAGAATGCATCGACCGGCGTCTTCAATGCCGCCAGCGCCTGCAGCGAGGCGGTGTAGTCGCCGCGTTCGAACGCCGCATCGGCAAGCGGGGCCACCTCGCGCAGCGCGCGCTGCAGCGCGATCTCGGCGTCTTCATGCAGCAGTGCGGCATCCACCCGGGCGGCCGTTGTCCCGCCGGCCTTCTTGAGGATGTTGCCGACGCGCTTGTTCGCGGCCGCCAAGGCCGCCGCTTCCGGCAATGCAGCAAAGGCGCGCACCGCGGCCAGGCGCCTGGGCACGTCGGCCAGGCGCTGCGGCTGCAGCGCCAGCACCGCATCGATCTCGCGTGCCCCGAAGCGCTCTTCGCGCAATGCCGCGGCCAGACGCTCGAGGATGAAGGAGTAGACCTCGCCGCCGACCTTCGGTGCACGCGGAAACTGCTGTTCGACCGTCGCCAGCAGCCAGCCCAGATCGAGTGCCAGCTCGCGCTCGATCAGCATGCGCACCACGCCGAGCGCATGGCGCCGCAAGGCATACGGGTCGCGGTCGCCGCTCGGCGCCTGGCCGATGCCGAACAGGCCGACCAGCGTCTCGAGCTTGTCGGCCAGCGCCACGGCGATGCCGACCTCGCCGCGCGGCAGCACGTCGCCGGCATAGCGCGGCCGGTAGTGGTCCTCGATCGCCCAGGCCACGGCCTCCGGCTCACCGTCGTGCAGCGCGTAGTAGCGCCCCATGATGCCTTGCAGCTCGGGGAACTCGCCGACCATGTCGGTCAGCAGATCGGCCTTGGCGAGCCGCGCGGCACGGTCGGCCGTCTCTGCCAGATCCGTGCCGCCGAGCCGCTCGCCGATGGCAGCGGCGATCCGGCGCACGCGCTCGACCCGTTCGCCCTGTGTGCCCAGCTCGCGGTGATAGACCACCTTGTCGAGCCCGGCGACACGTTCGGACAAGGTCTTGCGCCGGTCTTGCTCGTAGAAGAACTTCGCGTCGGCCAGGCGCGGCCGGACCACGCGTTCGTTGCCTTCGACGATGCGCACCGGATCGGCCGGCCGGATGTTGCTGACGACGAGGAAGCGGTTGCTGAGCGCTCCGCCGGCCTCGAGCAGCGGGAAGTACTTCTGGTTGGCCTTCATCGTCAGGATCAGGCACTCGGGCGGCACGGCCAGGAATTCGCGGTCGAACACGCAGCTCAGCACGTTCGGCCGCTCGACCAGTGCCGTCACCTCGTCGAGCAAGGCATCGTCGTCGACCAGCGCCAGCCCGGCGCGCGCCGCCGCGGCCCGCAACTGGCGCTCGATCTCCTGACGGCGCGCGGCGAAGCCGGCAATGACCGCGCCCTGCTCGGCCAGTTGGCGCGCGTAACCGTCGGCGTCATCGAGCCGGAGCGGCTCGACCGCCGCCTCGAAGCGGTGGCCGTGCGTCTCGCGCCCCGCGGCAAGGCCCAGTGCCGTGACCGGCACGATGTCGGCGCCGTGCAGCGCCACCAGCCCATGCGCCGGGCGCACGAAGGCGACGCTGCTCCAGCCATCGGCCAGTTGGTACTGCATGACCTTCGGGATCGGCAGGCTGGCGATCGCGCGCTCGAGCGCAATCTGCAGCGCCGCGGCCAGAATCACCCCCGGCTGGCGATGTTCGTAATAGAGCGACTCGGCCTTGCCGTCCCGGCGGCGCTGCAGTTGCGGCACGACCGAGGCATCGGCCCCGAGGCCAGCGAGCTTCTTCAGCAGCGCCGGCGTCGGCCGGCCTTCGGCGTCGAGGCCGACTTGCACCGGCATCAGCTTCTGGCTCACGATGCGGTCCTCGGCGCGCGCCGCGACCGCCGTGACATGCGCGGCCAGACGGCGCGGCGTCGCATACGGCGTGACCACCGCATCGGCGCCTGTCATGCCTTGCGCGTGCAGGCTCGCGGCCAATGCCGTGGCAAAGGCGTCGCCGAGCGTCTTCAGCGCTTTCGGCGGCAACTCCTCGACGAAGATCTCGACCAGCAGGTTCTTCACAGCGCCACCTGCTCATGCCGGGTTGCCGCCGTTGCCGCCCGGGCGAGCCGCGCGCGCCGTCCGGCATCCGTCACGCTATCGATCTGATCGCCGAGCACGGTTGCGGCAATCGCCACGTCGGCCATCGGATAGCCGAGCCGTGCGCGGCTGTCGAGGTAGCTTTGCGCGACGCCACGCGAAATGTTGCGGATGCGCGCGATGTAGGCAGCGCGCTCGGTGACGCTGATCGCGCCGCGCGCATCGAGCAGATTGAAGCTGTGTGCGGCCTTCAGCACCTGCTCGTAGGCCGGCAGCGCGAGCCGCTCGACCACCAGCTGTCCGGCCTGGCGCTCGTGCGCGTCGAACGCCGCGAGCAGGAACGCGACATCGCTCGCCTCGAAGTTGTAGGCGCTCTGCTCGACTTCATTTTGATGATAGACGTCGCGATACGTCAGGCCCTCGGTCCACTGCAGGTCGTAGACGTTGTCGACGCCCTGCAGATACATCGCTAGACGCTCCAGGCCATAGGTGATCTCGCCGGTGATCGGCTTGCAGTCGATGCCGCCGACCTGCTGGAAATAGGTGAACTGCGTCACCTCCATGCCGTTCAACCAGACCTCCCAGCCCAGCCCCCAGGCGCCCAGGGTCGGGTTCTCCCAGTCGTCCTCGACGAAACGCACGTCGTTGACCTTCAGGTCGAAGCCGAGCGCCTCGAGCGACTTCAGGTAGAGCGTGAGAATGTCGAGCGGCGCAGGTTTGAGCACCACCTGATATTGATAGTAGTGCTGCAGCCGGTTCGGATTCTGGCCGTAACGGCCATCCTTGGGCCGCCGGCTCGGCTGCACATAGGCCGCCTTCCATGGTTCGGGGCCGAGCGCACGCAGGAAGGTCGCGGTGTGGCTGGTGCCGGCGCCGACTTCCATGTCGTAGGGCTGCAGCAGCGCGCAGCCCTGCGCGCACACTGCCCAGCAGCAGCACCGCGCCCAGCGCCCACAGCGGCCCGAGCCCCGCGCGCGCGGCCCACCAGGCAAACGGTGTCACGCCGACCCGGCCCTGCACCGCGCCTTGGAGCACGCCCTGCGTGAACGGCGGCAGCTCGCGTGTCACGACGCCGAGATGGTCGATGACCGCGGTTGCGCCGGTGTTGGTCGCGCGGATCATCGGGCGCTGGAATTCGAGGCTGCGCATGCGCGAGATCTCGAGGTGCTGCTCGACCGCGATGGTCTTGCCGAACCAGCCGATGTTGCTGAGGTTGGCGAAGATCGTCGGCGCCGCGGCCGGCTCGCGAAAGCGCGTTGCCAATTCCTCGCCGAACAAATCCTCATAGCAGATATTGGGCGCGACACGCTCGCCGCGCACGTCGAACGACGGCGCCGCCAGTGGCCCCCGGTTGAAGTCGCCCAGCGGGATGTGCATCATCCGCGTGAACCACTTGAAGCCGGTCGGGATGAACTCGCCGAACGGCACCAGGTGGTGCTTGTCGTAGCGGTAATAACCCCCGGGCATGTCGACGGTTCCGGCCGAGATGCCGACGGCCGAGTTGGTGTAGCCGGCGGCCTCGTTGCCCAGCGGGATGCCGATCAGTGCCGCCTGCCGCCCTTGCTGGAAATGCCGCAGGAGCGAGTCCCAATAGCGCGGATCGAGTTCGGCCGGCAGCAGCGGGATCACCGTTTCCGGTGCCACCACGAGATCGCCCGGTGCCGCAAGCAGTTGCGCATGTGCCCAGGCCAGCGCCTGCGGCAGGTGCGCGCGCGAAAATTTCTCCTCCTGCGGCACGTTGCCTTGCAGCAGGCTGACGTTCAAGGTTCCGCTCGGCTCGGTGAAGGCGAGCGAGCGCGCCTGCTGCGCCAGCAGCAAGGCGAGCACGACCGCGACAGCCGGCAAGCCGACACGGCGCCAGCCGCCGCGCGGCTGTACCAGCCAGGCGACGAGCGCCGCCATGACGAAACCGATGCCGTAGACGCCGACCCAAGGCGCCAGGCCGGCCAGGGGCGCGTCGACTTGCGCGTAGCCGCTTGCGACCCACGGAAAGCCGGTGAAGAAGACACCGCGCGCGAGTTCCGCCAGCAGCCAGACAGCGGCGAAGAGCCAAGCGTCACGGCCCGGGCGATTGCTGCGAAAACGCGCAAACGCGGCCATCGCCACGGCCAGGTAGAGCGACAACAGGATGCACAGCAGCGCGACGGCCAGCGCTGCCATCCAGGCCGGCAGCCCGCCGTAGCGGTGCATGCTGACGAAGAGCCACCAGGTGCCGGCGCCGAGCCAGCCGCTGCCGAACGCCAGCCCCAGCCACGCGGCACGTCCCGGGCCCGCGCGCGCGACATGCCAGGCTAGAAAGCCGATGCCGAGCCACTGCAGCGGCCAGGCGTCGGTCGCGACGAAGGCCAATGTCTGCAGCGCACCGGCCGCGGCCAGCGCCAGAACCTCCAGCGCCCCCAGCAACCGTCGCCTCAAGCGCGATCCGCGACGGGCGCGCGCGTGACCTTGAACCAGCGCACGGCGCCGCCCCGCGTCAGCATCACCGTGAAGACCAGCCCTTCGAGCGTTATCGCCTCGCCGCGCCGCGGCACGCGGCCGAATTCCTGTGCCACCAGTCCGCCGATGGTGTCGAAATCGTCGGTCGGCAGCTGGACATCGAGCGCCTCGTTGACGGCCTCGAGCTCCACATCGCCGGCGACGCGCTGGCTGCCGTCCGCCAGCGTGTAGATGCCCGACTCGCCGTTCTTGTCGTCGAACTCGTCCTCGATCTCGCCGACGATCTCCTCGAGCACGTCCTCGATCGTGATCAGGCCGGCGGTGGAGCCGAACTCGTCGATGACGATCGCCAAGTGGTTGCGGTTCGAACGGAAATCGCGCAGCAGCTCGTTGAGGCCCTTGGATTCCGGCACGAAGGCGGCCGGTCGCAGCAGGGTGCGCAGATTCAGGTCCGGAGAACGCTGCAGCTTGAGCAAGTCCTTGGCCATCAGGATGCCGATGACGTTGTCGCGCCGGTCCTCGTAGACCGGAAAGCGCGAATGCCCGGCCGAGATCACCTCGTGCAGCAGATCGTCGTAATCGGCGTCGATGTCGAGCTGGTCCATGTGCGGCGCGGCCACCATGACGTCGCCGGCCGTCATGTCGGCCATGCGGATGACGCCTTCCAGCATCATCCGCGACTCCGGCGCGATCAGCTCCTTCTGTTCGGCCTCGGCCAGCGATTCGATGAGCTCGTCACGCGAATCGGGCCCGGGCGAGACCAGCTCGAGCAGCTTCTGGAACAGATTACGGTGCTCGGCCGGCGCCGTGCGGCGCTTGTCGCCCCCGCGGTGGGGGCGACCAGGATGGGGGTCGGACATCGATCCTTGTCAGCAGTATGTGATTGCGCGCAGCGCCGTGGTGAGCTTACCCGAAGCCGGGGGCGCCGCGACTTGACAGTCGCCGCGCCTTGAACCACAGTCGCCAGCCCCCATCTTGGGGTCTGCACTGCTGTTTCAAAGATTTCCAGTCCAAGGCTTACATGGAACTCATCCCCGCGACCATCCTCACCGGCTTTCTCGGCTCCGGCAAGACCACCTTGCTCAAGCGCGTGCTGACCGAGGCACACGGCCAGAA
>CAJDUZ010000087.1_pt1 | contig 38502 bp, 35 predicted proteins | sample 7391221 | NCBI WGS metagenome assembly CAJDUZ01 (sample SAMEA7055692, study PRJEB34461) | soil metagenome | biome: terrestrial ecosystem; feature: Peninsula; material: soil | place: Antarctica | collected 2016
GTTCCTTTGCAAATGTCGGGCGCGACGAACGCAGAAGCGAACCCGCAAGCAACAAGCGAACCCATAAGCAATAAGGCCGCCATGCACTCGTCACCGGCATGCTCAGCCTGCTGCACACCAGGGAGATGTCGGTTGCGGCACGGCACATTTCACTTGCAATCCGGTTGTAACCGCCGGCGTTGCACCCTGTGGGTGATTCCGGCGCCGGTGAGCGGTCAGTGCGGCGGCAGCAGCGAGTCCGCTACACGGCGAGCTCGGGCGGCGCGAACATCCGGTCCAGTTGCGTGGCCAACTCGTCTTGCCGCAGCGGCTTGCTCAACACGACGAGCGCGGGGTCGAGCGCAGCCGCAGCCAGTTCGGCGTCGGCGTGCGCGCTCACCAGCAGGATCGGCAGCTCGGGTTGTGCCGCGTGCAATTCGCGCGCGAGTGCGCTGCCGCTGAGCGCCGGCATCCGCTGGTCGGTCAGCACCGCGTCGAAGCGCTCGGGCCGCGCGCGCCATGCCGCCAGCGCCTGTCGCGGGTCGTGAAAGCCAACGGCTTCGTAGCCGAGTCCGGCGAGCAACTCCTCCGTCAGCGCCACCAGGGCCGGTTCGTCGTCGACCACCATCACCGTCTGGCCGCGGCCCCGCGGCACGGCGGGGGGGATCGCATCGAGCAGCGGGAGGTACAGGCTGAAGCGGGAGCCACGGCCCGGCGTGGAATCCACATCGATGGTGCCGCGCGCCTCGCGCACCGCTGCATGGGCCATTGCCAGCCCGAGGCCGGTGCCGCCAGCGTCGGCGCGTGTCGTGAAGAACGGTTCGAATACGTGCTCGAGCACGTCGTTGTCCATGCCGATGCCGCTGTCGGCGACCTCGAGGCAGGCGTAGTCGCCGGGGGCGAGGCTGCCGTGTGAGACCGTGCGGGCGGCCTCGAGATGCAGCCGGGTGACGCCGACGCGCAATGTGCCGCCCGCGGGCATTGCGTGCACCGCGTTCACGCACAGGTTGTGAACGGCGTCGACGAGCTGCGGCGCATCGGCGAGCACGACGGCGTCGGCGCTGAGCAGTTCGCGTTCGAGCCGCACAGTGGGCGGCAAGGTGGCGCGCAGCCGGTCGAGCGCTTCGTCGACCACCGGCCCGAGGGCGACGGGGCCGAGTGAACGCACGCCGCCGCGGCTGAAGCTGAGGATGCGGGCGACGAGGTCGCGGCCACGCTCGCCGGCGCGCAGCACCTGCTCGGCCTGGCGCGCGGCTGCGCTGCCCGGGGCGAGCTCCTGCTGCAGCAACTCCGCATAGCCGACGATCGCCACCAGCACGTTGTTGAAGTCGTGCGCGATGCCGCCGGCGAAGCGCCCCAGCGATTCCAACCGGCGTGTGCGCTGCTGCCGCACCTGGAGCTCGTGCAATTGCTCGCTGTGGTGGCGTGCGTCGGTCTCGTCGGAGGCGGTGCCGACGATGCTCAGCACACGCCCCGTGGCGTCGCGCGAGGCGCTGCCGCGCGCGTGGACCCAGCGCCAGCCGCCCGTGGGGGTGGCGACGCGAAACTGCGTCACGAGCTGCGCTGTGCGGCTTTCGATGCAGGCGCTCAGCGCTTGTTCAAAGAGTGCTCGATCGGCGCGGTGCACGCGTTCGCTGCGCAGGAGCGCCTGCGGAATGGACAGCGCCGTGACGCCAAGCAGATCGGCCATGCGCGGCGACAGTTCGAGCATGCCCTGCGCGCGGTCCCATGACCAGGTGCCCTCCTGCGCCGCCTCGAAGGCGAGCCGGGTGCGTTCGTGCGCGGCCTCGAGCGCGCTTTGCGCCTGCAGCCGCGCGCGCCGTTCGCTTTCCAGGCGGCGCAGCAGCATCACCAGCAGCGCGAGTACCAGCAGCGTGACGATCGCCGCACCGGCGACGTAGCGCCACCACGATGCCATCACGGCATCGCGGTCGCGTGCCGCGACGATGATCAGCGCCAGACCGTCGAGTTGCCGGGCGGCGGCAAACATCGGCCCGTGCAGCGTCGCGTGGCCGCTGGCGAGCATCGCGGCGAGCAGCGCCGCAGGGTTTCGCGCCGCTGCGGTCAGCGGCGCCAGGTCGAGGTTGCCGCCGAGCCGGGTGCCGTCGGCACGGTAGAGGCCGATGCGCGCGTCGGGCTCGAACGCGAGCCGCGCGAAGACGTCGGTGACAAAGCGGCTGTCGACCAGTGCAACGACGCCCGCAACGCCGTGCGGGTTGCCGTCGGCCGCACGAATCAGCTCCATCGCGTGCCCCCTGTCCAGCGCTGGCGGGTCGCCAGACGAGGCGAGCACGCCGCCGTCGGCGTCGACCAGACGCAAGGCGAGCAGGTAGGGGTCGCCGCTCACGCGCAGTTGCAAGGCGTGAGAGGCGCTCGCCGGATCGAGACGATCGTTGCGCAGATCGGCGACGGTGTGCTTCAGCGAGCCGTCGACCATGCGCAAGACCACGTCGGCGTGTTCGGCGACGGCCGTGGTCTGCAACTGCACCTGCCGATCCGTAAACTGGATCCGGTGTTCATGCAGCACCGCCAGCCAGTAGGCCATCAGCGCACAGACGATGAGCGCGGGCATGCCGGCAGCGAGCATCAGCCGGCGCGGGGAATCCGCGCCACGCAGCAAGGTGCCGGGCAGGCGCGGCGTCCGATCCATGGCAATGCGCAGCATACGCAAGCATGCACACGCCCGACGCTGCTGAGCGTGAGACCATGAACGCCGCCGGGCCGTCGCAAGTCGCGCACCGCGCCCTCGGGGGCAGAGCAGCTTTGCTGCCGCAAGCGTGGGCGCTCCGATGAGCGGCAAGCGGGATCCCCACGTGCTGGTGGTCGATGACGACCCCGCCGTGCGGATGCTGCTGCTCGAATACCTCGGCGCAAACGACCTGCGTGTGAGCGCCGTGGCCGACGGCGACGCGATGATGCGCGTCTTCGAGCAGGATGTGATCGACCTGGTGCTGCTCGACATCCGGCTGCCGGGCGAAAACGGCATCGACCTGGCGATGCGGCTGCGTGCCCGCGCGCAGCTGCCGATCATCCTGCTGACCGGCAGGGCCGAGGAGGCCGACCGCGTGATGGGCCTTGAGATGGCCGCCGACGACTACGTCGTCAAGCCGTTCAGCCCGCGCGAGTTGCTGGCGCGGGTGCGCGCGCAACTGCGCCGCGCCCGCATGCAGGAGGGCGCCCCGCGTGACGACCAGCGGCGGGCGTTGCGCTTCGCCGGTTGGGAACTGAACCTGCTCACGCGCCGGCTGCTGCAGGCCGGGGCGGCACCGGTGGAGCTCTCGAACGCGCAGTTCAGCCTGCTGGTGGCACTGTGCGGCGCCGCGCAGCGCGTGCTGTCGCGCGACCAGTTGCTGACCCTGTCCAGGCTGCACGGCGAGGAGGTCTACGACCGCAACATCGACGTGCAGATCCTGCGCCTGCGCCGCCAGCTCGAGCGCGATCCGTCGCATCCGGAGCTGATCGTCACCGAGCGCGGCGCCGGCTATCGGTTCACGCCGGCGGTCGAAGTCCTCTACTGAATCCTGCCTCCGGGGATGCAAGGCGCGCACGCAAAAAGGCCCGCGTCAGCGGGCCTTTTCGAGGGGAGGGCGAGCGCTCGTTCAGGCGGCCGGCGTCGCGGTCGCCAGCGCCTTGACCTTGGCGGACAGGCGGCTCTTGTGGCGCGCCGCCTTGTTCTTGTGGAAGATGCCCTTGTCGGCGACCGAGTCGATCACCGGCTGCGCGGTCTTGAAGAGTTCGGACGCCTTGTCCTTGTCACCGGCGGCCACCGCCTTTTGCACGTTCTTGATGACGGTGCGGAACTTCGAGCGCAAGGCGGTGTTTGCCGCGTTGAGCTTCACGTTCTGACGCGTGCGCTTGAGCCCCGAGGCGATGCGCTCGGTTTTCTTCTTGGCTTTGGTGGAAGTGGCCATGCTGTGATGCGGTGGGCCCGGTTGCCGGGCAGGTGCGGTTGGACAAGGGCCGACGGATTCGGCGAAGCGCGCAAGTATAGCAGCTCACTGCGCCCGCGGCCGCCGCTCGCGTTTCCCCGGGCAGCGGCTGCCTATAATCCGCCCGCCTCGACTTCGGAATCCAGCAGCCGCCCCCGATTGCGTCCTCCATGAACCTGTTGCGGGCCGCGTCCACGATCTCCCTGCTCACGCTGGCCTCGCGCATCACCGGGCTCGGCCGCGAGATCCTGGTGGCGTCGATGTTCGGCGCCAGCGGCTGGATGGACGCCTTCAACGTCGCCTTCCGCATCCCCAACCTGCTGCGACGGCTGTTTGCCGAGGGCGCATTCTCGCAGGCCTTCGTTCCGGTGCTGGCGCAGACGCGGGCACGCGATGGCGATGCGGCCACGCGCGGCCTGATCGACGCCGTGGCGACGATCCTCTTCTGGGCGCTGCTCTCCACCTGCATCATCGGTGTCGTCGCCGCGCCGGTCATCGTCTGGATCATGGCCTCGGCGCTCGAGCGCTTCGATGCCGCGGTGGTGATGACGCGGCTGATGTTCCCCTACATCGGCTTCATGTCGCTGGTCGCGCTGTCGTCAGGCATCCTCAATACCTGGAGGCGCTTTGCGGTGCCGGCGGCCACGCCGGTTCTGCTGAACCTGGCGATCATCGCCGCCGCGTGGTGGCTCGCGCCGCTGCTGGAGCGCCGGGGATACGATCCGATCTATGCGTTGGCCCTCGGCGTGATGCTGGGCGGCGTGCTGCAGCTCGGCGTGCAGCTGCCCGCCTTGCGGCGCATCGGCAGCCTGCCGCGCATCGGCCTGGGCCGCACGGCGATCCGCGACGCGCATGCGCACCCCGGTGTCGTCCGCGTGCTGCGCCAGATGGCGCCGGCGGTGGTCGGCGTCTCGGTGGCGCAGCTTTCCTTGCTGATCAACACGCAGATTGCCTCGCATCAAGGTGTGGGCGCGGTCTCATGGCTCAGTTACGCCGACAAGCTGATGGAGTTTCCGACCGCCTTGCTCGGCGTCGCGCTCGGCGTCGTGCTGATCCCGCAGCTCTCGGCGGCACAGGGCCGCGGCGACGCCGCCGCCTATTCGGAGCTGCTCGACTGGGGCCTGCGCCTGGTGCTGATGCTGGCCCTGCCATGCGCCGTGGCCTTGCTGGTCTTCCCGCAGGCGCTGGTGGCGGTGCTGTTCCAGCGCGGCGCCTTCAGCGCGCACGACGTGCACCAGACCGTCACCGCGCTGATGGGCTACGGCGTCGGCCTGATGGGCCTGATCGGCGTGAAGATCCTGGCGCCCGGCTACTACGCGCGCCAGGACATCCGCACGCCGGTGAAGATCGCCATCGTCGTGCTGGTGCTGACGCAGTTGATGAACCTCGCGTTCGTGCCGTTTCTCCACCACGCGGGCCTCGCGCTGTCGATCGGCATCGGCGCGCTGATCAACGCCGGCTGGCTGCTGAGCGGCTTGCGCCGTGACGGCGCCTACCGTCCGTCGCCTGGCTGGCCGGGCTTCGCAGCGCGTGTCTTCGTCGCCACGGCCCTGCTCGGCGGCTGGCTTGCGTGGGGTGGCCAGCGCATCGACTGGGTCGGCCTGCAGGGCCACCAGTGGCAGCGCGTCGGCTGGCTGAGCGTCTTTCTCGGCGGCGCGGCGTTGCTCTACTTTGCAAGCTTGTTGATATCGGGCGTCAAGTTGCGGCAATTTGCCCGGCGCGGATAATCGGATCAATGCCGCTGCAACTCCACGCACCGACCGCACTCGAGTACTTCGCATCGCTGGTCGCCGACGATGCCAGCCTGTCGGTGGTCGAAGCCGCTGCGGCGATCGCCCAGGACGACTTTCCGCGTCTCGACACCGAGGCGCTGCTGGCCGAGGTCGACCGGCTCGGCGATCGGCTGAAGCAGCGCATCCCGGCCGACGCGGTGCCGCTGCAGCGGCTGCGCTGGCTCAACCGCTACTTCTATCGCGAACTCGGCTTTGCCGGCAACGTCAACGACTATCACGATCCCCACAACTCCTACCTGCATTGCGTGCTGAGCACGCGCCGCGGCATTCCCATCACGCTGGCCCTGCTCTACGTCGAGCTGGCCGGGCAGGTCGGCCTGCGTGCCGGCGGTGTCTCTTTTCCCGGGCATTTCCTGGTCAAGTTGCACATGCCGCAGGGCGAGATCATCGTCGACCCCTTCAGTGGCCAGTCGTTGTCGAGGAACGAGCTTGACGAATTGCTGCTGCCGCTGCAGCACGGCGCTTCGATCGAGCCGGTGCCGCTGGCCTACTACCTGCGCCCGGCGACGCCGCGCGAGGTGCTCGCGCGCATGCTGCGCAACCTCAAGGAGATCCATCGCGCCGCGGCCGACTGGCAGCGGCTGCTGGCGGTGGCGCAGCGCCTGGTCGTGCTGTTGCCGCACGACTGGGAAGAGCGCCGCGACCGCGGCCTGGCCTACGCCGAGATCGGCGCCGACGCGGCGGCCGCGGCTGATCTGACCGCCTATCTCGAGCACATGCCGCAAGCCTTCGACCGGCGGCTGATCGCCGGGCGCCTGGCGCGGTTGCATGCCGGCGGCTCACGCCGTCTGCACTGAACCCCGCATGAAGCAGATTCCGCTGCCGATCGGTGTCATCGCCGAGCGCAGCTTCGAGAATTTCCTGCCTGGCGGCAACGCTGCGGCGCTGGCGCATCTGCGCTCGCCCGGCACGACGCCGGTCTACCTGTGGGGTCCGCCGGGCAGCGGCAAGAGCCACCTGCTGCAGGCGGCGGCACATCGCATCGCGGCCGACGGCTTGCGCACCGGCTGGTTCAGTGCCGATGTGGCGGTGCCATGGGTGCACGAAGACGCCTGGCAGATGATCGTCATCGACGATTGCGATGCGCTCGACGCCGCGCAGCAGCATGCGGCGTTCGGCCTCTTCGTCGAGGCCGCGGCCGACGGTCAGTCGCTGCTGGCGGCCGGCCGCGTGCCGCCGGTCGATCTCGAACTGCGCGAGGATCTGCGCACGCGGCTCGGCTGGGGCCATGTGCATGCGCTGCGGCCGCTGGCCGAGCCGGAGGTGCGTGCTGGCCGAGGAGGGCGCCGCAACGTGAATCTGTGCCTGTTCGACCTCGACGACACCTTGCTGCCGTTCGATTCCGACCACGCCTGGGGCGAGTTCGTGATCCGGCTTGGCTGGGTCGACGAGACCGCGTACCGGCGCGCCAACGATGCGCACTACGCCGACTACCAGGCCGGGCGGCTCGACATCCACGCCTACATCGGTTTCGTCGCCGCGCCGCTGCGCGGGCGCACGTCGAGCGAGGCCGAGGCGGCGCAGGCACGCTTCATGCGTGAAGTGGTCGCGCCGCAGCTGCGGCCGTCCGCGCTCGAACTGGTGCGCGAGCACCAGGCGCAGGGCGACCGCGTGGCGCTGGTCACCGCGACCAACGACTTCATCACCGCGCCGATTGCGCGTGCATTGGGTATCGCCGATCTGATTGCCGTGCGGCTCGAGCGCGGCGCTGGCGGTACCATCACCGGTCGGATCGCCGGCATCCCGAGCTTTCGGGAAGGCAAGGTCCGGCGGGTCGAGGAGTGGCTCCTCGAAAGCGGTTGCCGCTGGAGCGATTTCCAGCGCATCAGTGTCTACAGCGACTCCATCAACGATCTGGCGCTGCTCGAGCACGCCACCGATGCGGTGGCGACAAACCCGACGCCGGCGCTCGAAGCGATCGCGCGCGAGCGCGGCTGGCGCATCCTGAAGTTGTTTGCATGATCAAGAAGTTCATCGAGAAGCTGCTCGGCAAGTCGGCCCTGGCGATCGCGCCCGACATCCCGGCCGGGCGGCGCGTCGAGGTCCCCAAGGCCGAGCACGGCATCGACCCGGCCCTTGTCGACGAGCGCGCGCGCAAGGTCGTGGCCACCCTGGTCGATGCCGGCTATGAGGCCTACATCGTCGGCGGCGCGGTGCGCGATCTGCTGGTCGGGCGCCGGCCCAAGGATTTCGACGTCGCGACCAACGCCACGCCCGAGCAGGTCAAGGGGCTGTTCCGGCGCGCCTTCATCATCGGGCGGCGCTTTCGCATCGTGCACGTCGTTTTCGGCCGCGGCCGTCAGGATCGGGGCCTGAGCGAAGTCGTCGAGGTCTCGACGTTTCGTGCGATGGTCGATGCCGCGGCGGCCGAGCACGTCGAGGGCAACGAGAAGACCTCGCGCTCGGCGCTGGTCGGCAAGAGCCATGTCGTCGATGTCAACGGCCGCGTGCTGCGCGACAACGTCTGGGGCTTGCAGGTCGAGGATGCGGCGCGCCGCGACTTCACGATCAACGCGATGTACTACGACCCGGTGCGCGAGATCGTCGTCGACTACCACGGCGGCATCCGCGACGTGAAGAAAAAGCTGCTGCGCATGATCGGCGACCCGATGATCCGCTACCGCGAAGACCCGGTGCGCGTGATCCGTGTCGTCCGCTTTGCCGCCAAGCTCGGCTTCGAGATCGAGCCGAAGACGCGCGCGCCGATCCGCGAGATGGCCGCGCTGCTCGACAACGTGCCGGCCTCACGCACCTTCGACGAGATGATCAAGCTGCTGCAGACCGGCCACGCGCTGGCGAGCGTGGCCGAATTGCGCAAGCAGGGGCTGGTGCGCGGCATCTTTCCGGTGCTCGACGCCGCGTTCGACGAAGCCGGTGGCGACGGCCGCGCGCGCTTCGTCGAACTGGCCCTGGCAGACACCGACCGGCGCGTCGCCGAGGGCCGCTCGGTCGTGCCGAGCTTCCTGCTCGCCTGCATGCTCTGGCATGACGTGCAGGCCGGGTGGCAGCAACGCAAGGACGCCGGCGAGCCGGCGCTGGCGGCACTGCAGCAGGCAATCGATGCGGTCTTCGATGCGCGCGTCGGCGATATCTCGGGGCGCGGCCGTCTTGCCGTCGACATGCGGGAGATCTGGATGATCCAGCCGCGCTTCGAGCGTCGTACCGGCCATTCGCCGTTCACCCTGGTCGAGCAGCCGCGCTTTCGCGCCGGGCTCGACTTCCTGCGGCTGCGTGGCGAGGCCGGCGAGGCCGACTCGGCGCTGGCCGACTGGTGGGAAGGCTTCGCGCTGGCTGACGACGAGGAACGCCGCGGCCTGCTGCAAGCGGCGCGCGAGCAGTCCGGACCGAGCCGGCGACGCGTGCCCAGGCGCAAGACCGAGGATGCTGCGCCTGCCGACACGCTCGGCGACGCCGGAGATGCGGTCAACGCGGTCAACGCGCGCAATGTGGGCAACGCGGGCAATGCGGGCAACGCGGGCGGGACCGACGAGGGTGCCGACTCGGCCACAACCGGAGCGCCTGCCGCCCGCAAGCGCCGCAGGCGCCGTCGCAAGCCCGCTGGCGGCGACACCACTCAGGCCCTCGAAACCCCGCTCGGCGACGGCTGAGGGCGCGCGGCGATGAGCGACCGCCCTCAACCGGCGCCCCCCGCCGACGCCTACATCGGGCTGGGTGCCAACCTCGGCGATGCGGCTGCGAACTTGCGCAGCGCCGAAGCGGCTCTGGCTCGCCTGCCGACGACCCGCATCGCCGCGCGCTCGTCGCTCTGGCGCACCGCGCCGATCGACTCGTTCGGCCCCGACTACCTCAACGCGGTGCTGCGGCTCGAAACCGGTCTCACCGCACCGGCGCTGCTGGAGGCACTGCAGCGCATCGAGCTACAGCACGGCCGCGAGCGTTCCTATCGCAACGCACCGCGCACGCTCGACCTCGATCTGTTGCTGTATGGCCAGCAGTCGATGGACAGCGCTCGCCTGACCTTGCCGCACCCCCGGCTGCACGAACGCGCCTTCGTCCTCGCGCCGCTGGCCGAAATCGCACCGGCGCTCGAGATCCCCGGACACGGCCGCATCGCCGAACTGCTGGCGGGGCTGGGCGCGCAGCGCGTCGAGCGAGTCGGCGACCGGGGCCAGGCGGCGAGGGCCGAGGGATGGCTCACGTAAAATCCATACCTCACGGCGCGCGCTGAACGCGTGTCGCGACACCCAGCCGGCGCCTTCTGCCCTGGCGCTCCCGGAGACACCGATGCTGTTCGGCAAGCTGTTGCCTCGCGAGGGCAATTTTTTCGAGCTCTTCAACCAGCACGCGGCCTACATCGCCGAAGGATCGCGCGCCTTCATTCTGCTGATCCGCAACTACGCCGATCCGCAGTTGCGCGAGCAATACGGCGCCGAGGTCGACACTGCCGAACGCCAGGCCGACCGCATCACCGCCGAGGTGAACCGGCTGCTGCACAAGACCTTCATCACGCCGATCGATCGCGAGCAGATCCACGGCCTGATCAATGCGATGGACGACATCGTCGACTTGCTGCAGGATGCCACCGAGACGATGTCGCTCTACGACGTGCGCGCGATGACCGACGACGTGCTGCGTCTGGGCGACCTGAGCGCGCGCTGTTGCGAGCGCGTGCAGTACGCGGTCTCGCTGCTGCCCAAGATCAGCCAGCAGGCCACGGCCGAGGCGGCAATCAAGGCCTGCGAGGAGATCGACCAACTCGAGTCCGATGCCGATCGCGCGATGCGCGCGGCGATGTCCAGGCTCTTTCGTGAAGAGACCGACGTGCGCGAGCTGATCAAGCTGAAGGCGATCTACGAGCTGCTCGAATCGATCTCCGACCGCTGCGAAGACGTGGCGAACCTGATCGAAGGCGTGGTGCTGGAAAATTCCTGAGGCGATGCAGATTCAGCTTTTGCGCTGCACCGCTGCCCGAGTCTGCAGCGGCCCGCCGCATGCCGGTGTGGCATCGTGCCCCCGGCCGTTCCGAAAGCGGCGTGGCGTCCCGCTGGGCAGGCCCAGCCGCCGACCCGGGGTGCGCCGGTGACATCGCTACCCGCAGGGTTCTGGGTCGTCGTCGTGCTGATCGTGCTGGCGATCGGCTTCGACTTCCTCAACGGCTTTCACGATGCGGCCAACTCGATCGCGACGGTGGTCTCCACCGGAGTCCTGAAGCCGCAGCAGGCGGTCCTCTTTGCCGCGTTCTTCAACGTGCTGGCCGTCTTCGTGTTCCATCTGAGCGTGGCCGCGACCATCGGCAAGGGCATCGTGCCGGCCGATCTGGTCGACAACCACGTCGTCTTCGGCGCCCTGATCGGCGCGATCGTCTGGAATCTCCTGACCTGGTGGTGGGGCATCCCGTCGAGCTCCTCGCATGCGCTGATCGGCGGCATCGTCGGCGCAGCCGTGGCCAAGGCCGGCACCGGCTCGCTGATCGTGGGCGGCCTGCTGAAGATCGTGCTGTTCATCTTCGTGTCGCCACTGCTCGGCTTCGTGCTCGGCGCTTTGATGCTGGTGCTGGTGGGAAACGTCTTTCGCCATGCCTCGCCACTGAAGGTCGACAACCTGTTCCGCCGCTTGCAGCTGGTGTCGGCCGGCCTCTACAGCCTGGGCCATGGCGGCAACGATGCGCAAAAGACGATCGGCATCATCTGGATGCTGCTGATCGCCAACGGCTACGCACGCGCCGGCGACACGCTGCCGCCCTCCTGGGTCATCTGGTCCTGCTACCTCGCCATCGGCCTGGGCACGATGTTCGGCGGCTGGCGCATCGTCAAGACCATGGGCCAGCGCATCACCAAGCTCAAGCCGGTCGGCGGCTTTTGCGCCGAGACCGGCGGTGCCTTGTCGTTGTTCCTGGCGACCTGGCTCGGTGTGCCGGTGTCGACGACGCACACCATCACGGGTGCCATCGTCGGCGTCGGCGCGGTGCGCAGCGCCGCGGCGGTGCGCTGGGGCGTCGCCGGCAACATCGTCTGGGCCTGGATCTTCACGATCCCCGCCGCGGCCTTCGTCGCCGCGCTGTTCTACAGCGGCAGTCTCTGGCTGTTCGACTGAAGCGGACGGCCCGGGCGCTCGCGGCGTTCGCTGCCGGCAGCGGCGTTCAGCGTGGCGCGCCGAGCACCGTCTCTGACGTGGCCTCCTGCAGTTCCATCTGGTACTGGAAGTAGCATTGCGTGGCGAAGGCAATCGTCGAGATCAGCACGATGCTGCCGGTGAACAGCGCGAGCAGCACGCCGAAGACATTGAGCACGCCGCTCGGCCGGGGCGAGCTGACCGGAAAGCGCTGTTGCCATTGCTCGTCGGTCATCAGACCATAGAGGATGGCGCGCAGCATCGTGCCCGAGAGCATCAGACCCAGCACCGGGATCAGCACCCAGGAGAGGTGGTCGTCGAGGCCGATCTCGCGCATGCGCAGCACACCATAGAGGCCGATCAGCGTCGGCCAGACATAGAGCCAGCCCCAGACGTCGCGCAGACCGTGCAGATAGAAGCGGTGCAGGCCGATGCTGCCGCCGAGAAAGGTGATCCAGGTGGCGAGCGTCTTCGAACGACGCCAGTCGCCTGACCGTGCGCTCACGCTCATGGAGCCGCTCGGCGGCGCCGCCGTCGACGGGACGGGCGGGGAGGAGGTCATGGAATCCATCGGTCAATGTTCGGTCAATCCATGAGTTTATAATGGTTGGTTTCCCTGCTGACGGTCCCCGGACCGGGCCGCGGGATGCTGGCCCCTTCGTGAGGTCTGCACAACTCCGTTGCGCCGGTGCCTTGCCGTGCGTGGCAATGCCCATCCAGAATCGAGGAACCCCATGGTCGTGATCCGACTTGCCCGCGGCGGCGCCAAGAAGCGTCCTTTCTTCAATATCGTCGTCGCCGATTCGCGGATTCGTCGCGATGGCCGTTTCATCGAGCGCGTCGGCTTCTACAACCCGGTGGCCTCGGGCGCCGAGCAACCGCTGCGCGTCGCCTTCGACCGCATCGAGCACTGGACCGGCCACGGCGCGCAGATGTCGGGCACCGTCGCGCGCCTGGTCGCGCAGGCCAAGGCTGCGGCCTGAGCCGCCGGGGCGCCACGCCGCAACTCGAGCCGCCGTGCCTCGAGGGGCTGACGATTGGCCGGCCGACGCGGTCGAACTCGGCCACATCGGCGAGGCCTGGGGCCTGAAGGGGTGGTTTCGGGTGCAGCCGTTCGCGGCCGATCCGCAAGTCTTGCTCACCGCCCGGCGCTGGTTCTTGCAGCCGCCTGTCGGCCCCCGCGCAAGCCCTGCGGCACGCAAGGCCGGCTCGCTGCCGGACGGCGCCGCATTGCCGCGCGCCTTGCAGATTGCGCAGATTCGCCGGCAGGGCGATTCCCTGGTCGCCAGGGCCGACGGCATCGAGGACCGCAGCGCCGCCGAGGCGCTGCGCGGGACGCGCATCTTTGTTGCGCGCGCCGAGTTTCCGTCGCCTGCGGCCGACGAGTATTACTGGGCCGACCTGATCGGACTGGCCGTCGTCAACCGCAGCGGATGGCGCCTGGGGGTCGTCAGCGGCTTGATCGACACCGGAGCGCAAAGCGTGCTGCGGGTGCAGCCCGATGCGGCCGATGCCGCCGAACACCTGATTCCATTCGTGGCCGCCTATATTGACGCGGTCAGCCTGGAGGCGCAGCGCATCACGGTCGACTGGGAAGCCGACTACTAAAGTGAGGGGACCCCCACGCTCGCTGCGTTCGCTGCCCTCCACGAGGGCGGCCCCGTCGATCGGGGCGGCCGGGCGCCACTGAGTGGCGGCGATGCGCTTCGACATCATCACGCTCTTTCCGGAGTTGTTCGCGCCGCACCTGGCACTCGGCGTGACGCGCCGCGCCTTCGCCTCCGGCAAGGTCGACGTGCGGCTGTGGCCGCTGCGCGGTTTTGGCGAAGGACCGCATCAGCGGGTCGATGACAGACCCTATGGCGGCGGCCCGGGCATGGTGATGCTGGTCGAGCCGCTCGAGCGTGCGCTCGCGGCAATCCGCGCCGCGCGCGGCAACGTGGCACCGCTGGTGCATTTCACGCCGACCGGTCGGCGCCTGGACCAGGCGCTGATCGCCGAATTCGCCGCCGGTGACGGCGCCATCCTGCTGTGCGGCCGCTACGAGGGCATCGACCAGCGCTTCGTCGACCGACATGTCGATCTTGAACTGAGCCTGGGCGATTTCGTGCTCTCGGGGGGTGAACTGCCGGCGCTGGCGCTGCTCGACGGCGTGGCCCGACTGCAGCCCGGCGTGCTCGGCGACGACGCATCGCACCGTCAGGACAGTTACTCCGACGGCCTGCTCGACTGCCCGCATTACAGCCGGCCGGAGCGGCTGGCGGCAGGCGATGCGGCCGAAGTGCCTGCGGTGCTTCTGTCGGGTAATCACGCAGCGATTGCGCGCTGGCGCCGCGAGCGCTCGCTCGAACTCACCGCGCACCGCCGTCCCGACCTGCTTGACGCCGCACGCACCGCGGGGCGCCTGGACGCGGCCGACGAACGGTTCCTTGCCGGCCTCGGGCTATAATCTTCGGTTTTCGATCCTCTGCGCGCCACGGCCCCTGCGGCCTCGAATAACACCCTCGCGCCCGCACGATCGCAGGAGTACCCATGGACCTGATCCAGACGCTCGAGCAGGAAGAAATCAGCCGGCTCGACAAGACCATTCCGCCATTTTCGCCCGGTGACACGGTTGTTGTCAGCGTCAACGTCGTCGAAGGCACGCGCCGGCGCGTGCAGGCCTTCGAAGGCGTCGTCATCGCCAAGCGCAACCGCGGTCTCAACTCGAGCTTCATCGTGCGCAAGATCTCGAGTGGCGAAGGGGTCGAGCGTACCTTCCAGAGCTACAGCCCGCTGATCGCGTCGATCGCGGTGAAGCGTCGCGGCGACGTGCGTCGCGCCAAGCTCTACTATCTGCGCAGCCGCTCCGGCAAGTCGGCGCGAATCAAAGAGAAGCTGGGCTGAAGCAGGTGCGCCGCACCGCGGCGCGTTTCCTGCCCCGTGTCGATCTTCCGGTCGACAACCGCGTGATGCCACCCAGCTTCGATCCGCTCGCCTTGCCCGACCTGGGTGTCGACGATCATCTGCCGCCGGTCGCGCTCAACCATCTCTCGCCCGTCGCGCTGCGCCGCCGTTTCAGCGCGCGGCCGGCCTGGGTGCCCGAACTCGCGCTCGAGCGGCCTTATGTCGAGCGCGCGCCGGCACTCGCCTCGGTCCTGGTGCCGCTGATCGGCCGACGAGAGGTCTCGGTGCTGCTGACGCAGCGCACCGAACATCTGAAGCACCATCCCGGACAGATTGCCTTTCCCGGTGGCCGCTCCGAGTACGGCGATGCCGATGTCGTCGCGACGGCGCTGCGCGAAGCGCACGAGGAGATCGGCCTCGAAGCGGGGCAGGTCGAAGTGCTCGGCGCGATGCCGACCTTCGCCACCGGCACCGGCTTCGTCGTGACGCCGGTGGTGGCCTTGCTGCCGCCCGATGTGCGCCTCTGCGCCGACCCGTCGGAGGTCGCCGAAGTCTTTGAGGTGCCGCTCGAATTCCTGATGAACCCGGCGCACCATCACCACCATGCCGTGGAGGTGGCCGGCGTGCAGCACCGGTTCCTGTCGATTCCGTGGCAGGGCGTCGATGCGCAGGGCCGGCCGCGCCGCTATTTCATCTGGGGTGCGACGGCCGCGATGCTGCGCAACCTCTACCGCTTCCTCGCCGCATGAGGGCCCCACCGACGCGATCGCGAGCGCATGGCGGCCGCTCTCGCGCGATGCCCGTTTCCTCGGGCAACGGGCCAGGGTTGCGCCGCTATCATCGCCGCGCATGAGCTTTTTCGCTGTCTTGTTCGCGTTGCTGATCGAGCAACTCAAGCCGCTGCCTCGCGGCAACGTGGTGCATGACGCGCTGACCGGCTGGATGCGATGGACGGCCCGCAACTTCGACGCCGGCAGCCAGAACCACGCCTGGGTCGTCTGGCTGGTCACGGTGGTGTTGCCGGCCTTGTGTGCCTGGGGCGTCTATGTTGGCGCGGTGCACATCGGCGGCTTGCTGGCGCTGGCGTTCAACATCGCCGTGCTCTATCTGACATTGGGCTTTCGCCAGTTCAGCCACTACTTCACCGACATTCGCGAAGCCCTCGGCCGCGCCGACGAAGACGAGGCACGCCGGCTGCTGACCGAATGGCGCCATCTCGATGCGAGCGAGCTGCCGCGTGGCGAACTCCTGCGCCACATCATCGAGCATTCGCTGCTGGCGGCCCATCGCCATGTGTTTGGTGTCTTCTTCTGGTTCGTGGTCTTGTCCACCTTCGGCTTCGGGCCGGCCGGCGCCGTGCTCTATCGCATGGCGGAGTTCGCCAGCCGCTACTGGGCGTTTCGCAGCCGGACGTCGGATGCGCCGACCAACGACCGGCTGATGCTGCTGTCGCAGCGCCTCTTCAACCTGCTCGACTTCTTTCCGGCACGGCTCACGGCGGCGGGCTTCGCCATCGTCGGCAACTTCGAGGAGGCGATCAACTGCTGGCGTCGCGACGCCTGGCTGTGGCGCCATCCGAACGAGGGCACGATCCTCGCGGCCGCGGCCGGCGCGGTCGGCGTGAGACTGGGCGGCGGTGCTGCGCCGGGCATCACGCCCGACCGCTCCAAGACCTTCGATGCGGCCGGCGCGCCGCCCGAGGCGGCGGCGGCCGACGGCTCGACTCCGGGCGACGAGCCGGTGCCCGGTCACCTGCGCAGCATCGTCGGACTGGTCTGGCGGTCGGTCGTGCTGTGGATGCTGCTGTTGGCGCTGCTCTCGCTGGCCAACCTGATCGGCTGAGGGTCGCAGCCGGCGCCGCATCGAGTCGGCACCGGATCAGCGCCGCGCCAGTTCGTCGCGAATCTCGCGGTAAATGCGGTAGCGCGTCGCGCTGATCGCGCCGGCCTCGGCTGCTGCGCGCACGCCGCAGCCGGGCTCGTCGAAGTGACTGCAGTTGTAGAACCGGCAGTTCGCATGGCGCTGGATGTCGGGCATCAGCGCCGGCAGTTGCTGCGCCTCGATCTGGCGCAGACCGAATTCCTGGAACCCCGGTGAATCGATCAGCGCGGCGCGACGTTGCTCGTCGAGCCAGTACCAGCGTGTCGCGGTCGTCGTGTGGCGGCCGGTATTGAGGGCCTGCGAAACCTCGCCAACGGCCGCTGCCGCACCCGGCACGAACAGGTTGATCAAGGTGCTCTTGCCGGTGCCGCTCGGCCCCAGCACGAAGCTGACGCGGTCCTGCAGCAAGGCCGCCAGGCGCTGGCGCGCGAGCTCGGGTTGCGGCTTCAACGCCACTTCGATGACATCGATGCCCATTGCCGCATAGGGCTGGAGCCGCGCTCGCGCCGTGGCAATCGCCGGCAGGTCAGTCTTGTTGAGGACGATCGTTGCCGGGATCGCGGCGCTCGCGGCGGCGATCAGCGCGCGCGCCAGTTGGGACTCGCTGAACACCGGTTCGGCGGCGACCAGCACCAGCAGCTGGTCGAGGTTGGCGGCGAACGACTTGGTCTTCCACGCGTCCTGGCGAAACAGCAGGTTGCGCCGCGGCTCGGCCGCTTCGACCACACCACCGTCTCCGGAGCGCCGCCACAGCACGTGGTCGCCAACGACCAAAGCGCTCTGGCGACCGCGCGCGTGGCAGGCGATGCGCGCGCCGGTCCCCGTCTCGACCGTGTAGTGGCGACCGTGCGCGGCGACGACGAGCCCGCTGGCAAGCTCGTCGGGCTCGCCTTTTGAAGCAGCCGCGTCGCCCGCAGCTGCCGCGGCGCCGTCGCCGGCGGGTGCATCGGCGGGGGCAGCGACGCTGTTGGCGGCGTTGCGCTGGCGCGTCGGCGCGGCCGCGCTCACCGTGCCTCCCGTGTCTGCCGTGCTTCAGCCGACAAAGGCCAACAGCGCGTCCGCCTTGGCGGCGCAGATGAAGTCGTTGCGCGAGATGCCGCCCACCGAGTGCGTCGAGTAGCGCACGTCGCAGCGGTCGTAGCTGACGGCGAGATCGGGGTGGTGGTCCTCGGTGTGGCTGATCCACGCCAGCGCGTTGACGAAGGCGATCGTCTCGTAGTAGTTCGAGGTGACTGCGGATCTCGGCGTCGCTCATCGGCGCGACGCCCTCGGCCTGACATTTGGTGTGCAGCAGATCGTTCATGGCGTGACGGGCAGGGCAGGGAGCTGGGCATCGAGCGCGGCGAGGCGCTCGCTGGCCGGAGGATGCGAGTAGTAGAAGCGCACGAAGAGCGGGTCGGGCGTCAAGGTCGACGCGTTGTCCTCGTGCAGCTTGAGCAGCGCATTGGCGAGATCGCGGCCATCGGCCTGGCGGCACGCGTAGGCGTCGGCCTGGAACTCGTGGCGGCGCGACAGCTGCGTGAAGAGCGGCGAGACGAAGTAGCCGAACACCGGCACGATCAGCATGAACAGCAGCAGCGCCAACGCGTCGTTGGTCGCACCGAGGTTCGGCTCGACGCCCAGGCCGGTGTAGAACCAGGCACGCGTCGTCAGCCAGCCGAGCAACGCGAAGCCCGCCAGGCTCAGCGCGAACATCAGCACGATGCGCTTGATGACATGGCGCAGCTTGAAGTGGCCGAGCTCGTGCGCGAGCACGGCCTCGACTTCGCCGGGCCGCAGCTTGGCCAGCAGCGTGTCGAAGAAGACCACCCGCTTGGCCGCACCGAAGCCGGTGAAATACGCGTTGGCATGGCCCGAGCGGCGGCTGCCGTCCATCACGAAGAGGCCCTTGGCGGCGAAGCCGCTGCGCGCCATCAGCGCCTGCACCCTGGCCTTGAGAGAGGCATCGGCAAGCGGCTCGAAGGTGTTGAAGAGCGGCGCGATCACGGTCGGATAGAGCACGAGCGCGGCCACGTTGAAGACCATCCACGCGGCCCAGGCCCAAAGCCACCAGTAGCGCCCCGCCGCGGCCATGATCCATAGCACCAGGGCCGCGAGCGGCAGCCCGATCAGCGCGCCCAGCGCCAGGCCTTTCAAGGTGTCGGTGATGTAGAGCCGGGGTGTGATGCGGTTGAAGCCGAAACGCTGCTCGATGCGAAAGGTGCGCCACAGCTCGAACGGCAGCTCGAGCAAGCCGCCGATGAGGGCGAACGCGGCCAGCAGCGCCAACTGGTAGACCATGTTGCCCCAGCCCGGCTGCAAGGCGTCGCGCAACGCGACGTTGAGCGCGTCGAGCCCGCCGAGCAGGGTCCAGCCGACCAGCAGCGCCGCGCCGAAGGCGCTGTTGAGCAGGTCGAAGCGGGCCTTCGTCACCGTGTAGTCGGCCGCCTTCTGGTGCGCCGCGAGTGTCACCGTCTGCACGAACGGCGCGGGCACCGCGTCGCGATGCATCGCCACGTGGCGCACCTGGCGCGCCGACAGCCAGAACCTGACGCCGAGCGACGCCAGCAAGGCGGCAGCGAACAACAGCGTGAAGGTGAGCGGATGCATGCTCGAAGTGTAGGCGCGCCGCCCCGGCATTGCCGGCCGGCACGGCATGCCCGCAAGAGATGCAGTGCGGCGCCGCGGGTCGCCGCCGGGCTGCGAGAATCGAGGCAGGAGACGCGACGATGAACGACACCCTGACGCCGAGCGACGACAACCTGATCTGGATCGATCTGGAGATGACGGGGTTGCAGCCCGACACCGATCGCATCATCGAGATCGCGGTCATCGTCACCGACGCGCAGCTTGACCGTCGTGCCATGGGGCCGGTTCATGCGGTGCGCCAGAGCGACGCCGCGCTCGACGCGATGGATACATGGAACAAGGCGACGCACGGCCGTAGCGGACTGATCGAGCGCGTGAAGGCCTCGACCGTCGACGAGGCCACGGCCGAGGCACAGGTTCTCGAATTCCTGCAGCGCTTCGTGCCCTCGGGCAAGTCGCCGATGTGCGGCAACAGCATCTGCCAGGACCGGCGCTTCCTGGCGCGCACGATGCCGCGACTCGAGGCCTATTTCCACTATCGCAATCTCGACGTGAGCACCCTGAAGGAGCTGGCGCGGCGCTGGAAGCCGGCAATCCTCGCCGGCTTCAAGAAGGCGCAGGCCCACACGGCATTGGCCGACATCGAGGAATCGATCGACGAGCTGCGTTACTACCGCGAGCACCTGTTGAACGTCTGAGATGTGTGGGCCGCTCGCCTCGCGCGTTTCCGCGGCCGGCGTCCCAGCACGGAAATCTCGGATGCTTTACAATTTCGGGTTCACCACAGCACACCGTGGTGTTTCGTTCATCTCCCTGACCTCACTCGAGTCTTTCCCGCGGCGCATGCGCCGTGCGGCCTGTTCGAACCCAGTGCACCGAAGGTGCCTGCGGGAATGGTCGGCGGCGATGCCGTCGCGCTGACTGTTCCCGAATCGCGGCACCCGCCGGGTGTCGCCTCGAACCTTCTTTCCAGCGACTGATTCTCACCGCGTCTCGGCGCGGTGATGCTGCGATGCGCGGGCTTCGATCGAAGCCGTGCCGGCAGCGCCATGCAGGACAAAGACATGAGTTTCACATCACTGGGCCTCCACGAAGCCCTCCTCAAGGCCGTCGCCGACACCGGCTACGACACCGCGACCAGCGTGCAGACGCAGGCGATTCCGCCGGCGCTGCAAGGCCGCGACCTGATGGTCTCGGCCAGCACCGGCAGCGGCAAGACCGCGTCCTTCATCCTGCCGGCGCTGATGCGCGTGCTGGCCTCGCGCACCGACCCGAGCCGGCAGCGCGAGAAGGGCAAGGTCTACGGTCCGCGCATCCTGGTGCTGACGCCGACGCGTGAACTGGCGATCCAGGTTGCCAAGTCGGCGACGACTTATGGCCGTCATGTGCCCGGCCTGCGGGTTGCAACGGTCGTCGGCGGCGTGCCCTATCCGGCACAGATCGCCGCCTTGCGTGGCGCGCTCGACATCCTGATCGCCACGCCGGGGCGCCTGCTCGACCACTTGCAGACCGGCCGCGCCGTGCTCGAGCACGTCGAGATGCTGGTGCTCGACGAGGCCGATCGCATGCTCGACATGGGCTTCATCGACGACATCACGACGATCGCCGATCACGTGCCGGCTGCGCGTCAGACGGTGATGTACAGCGCCACCTTTGCAGGCCACGTCGGCCGCCTGGCGCAGAACCTGCTGCGTGATCCGCAGCGCGTCGAGGTTGCATCGCACACCGACACCCACGAGCACATCGAGCAGCGCTTGCACTGGGCCGACGACGTGCAGCACAAGAACGCCTTGCTCGACCACATCCTGACGACGCGCGAGATGGCGCAGGCCCTGGTCTTCACCAGCACCCAGCGCGACGCCGACTGGCTGGCCGATCGCCTCGCCGACATGGGTCATGCGGTCGCGTCGCTGCACGGCGGCATGCCGCAAGGCCGGCGCAACCGCGTGCTGCAGGGCTTGCGCTCCAAGCAGTTGCGCGTGCTGGTGGCAACCGACGTCGCGGCACGCGGCATCGATGTGCCCAGCATCAGCCACGTCATCAATTACGGCTTGCCGATGAAGCCCGAGGACTATGTGCACCGCATCGGCCGCACCGGCCGCGCCGGTCACGACGGCCTGGCGATCACCCTGGCCGAGCGCATGGACACCGGCATGATCCGGCGCATCCAGCAGTTCACGACGCAGACGATTCCAGTGGCAACGATTGCCGGCATCGAGCCGAAGAAGCCGGAGCCGCGCATCTTCGCGGCACGCCCTGAATCGCGCTTTGGCGACAAGCCCTTTGCCAAGGCCGGCGGCAAGCCTTATGGCAAGAAGCCGTACGCCGGACGCGAGCGCACGCCGTTCGAGAGCAAGCCACGCGAACGCGCGCCGTTCGAGCGAGCACCAGCCGCGCGCACGCCCTTCGAGGCGCGCGTCGGCGATGCAGCGCGGCGCCCGTTTGACCGCTCGGCTGACAAGCCCGCGTACAGCCCGCGCAAGGCGGGCGGGCCGGCGGGCAAGGGCGGCTACAAGCCGCAGCGCGCGCGGCCGGGCGGCTACGAGCGCTGAAGGCCGGGGCTCGAGCAAAGGCCGGCCCACGAGCATCAAGGAAGGCCCGCTGCTGCGGGCCTTCTGCCATCTGCGCTGGGCAGTGCGTCAGACCGCGAGCAACTCCACTTCGAACATCAGGGTCGCGTTCGGCGGGATCACGCCGCCGGCACCACGGGCACCGTAGCCGAGCTGCGGCGGAACGATCAGCACCCGCGTGCCGCCGATCTGCATGCCCTGCACGCCCTCATCCCAGCCCTTGATGACCTGGCCGGCGCCGAGATCGAAGCGGAACGGGTCGCGCCGGTCCTTGCTGGAATCGAACTTGTTGCCCTTCGCGCCATCCTGATAGAGCCAGCCGGTGTAGTGCACGGTGACATGCTGCCCGGCCTGGGCCGTGGCGCCGCTGCCTGGCACGGTGTCATCGTATTGCAGGCCGGACGGGGTGGTTTGCATTGCAAGGCTCCTCGAGTGTCGATGGGGAATTGGACCACGCGCCCGCAGGCGCGGCAGCGCCATGGAAGGCGTGCGTTCAGACGGCACGCTCGACCCAGCGCTCGCGCCACTGGGCCGTCGCCTGGGCGAGCCAGTCGCCGATCGTGCCGCCTTCGGCTCGCAGGCGGAGGACGCGGCCGGCCGCCCTGAGCGCGCCGAGCGCGCTGAGTGGCTGGCTCACGTCCAGCGGCTGCGCGCCGTTTTGCTTCGAGAGTTTCTCGCCGTCGCTGTCGAGCACCAGCGGTGTGTGCAGATAGCGCGGCGTGGGCAGTCCCAGGCAACGCTGCAGGTGCATCTGCCGCGGCGTGTTGTCGGCAAGGTCCGCACCGCGCACGACGTGACTCACCGCCTGTTCGGCATCGTCGACGACCACCGCGAGCTGGTAGGCCCAGTAGCCATCGGCGCGCTTGAGCACGAAGTCGCCAACCTCGCGCGTCACATGCTGGCGCTGCGCACCGAGTCGCCGGTCATGCCAGTCGATCAGCAGTGGCCCTGCGTGTGGCAGCGGCTCGGCGGCCACCAGCAGACGCGCCGCACGGGCGGTCTTGCCGGCGAGCCCGTCGCGGCAGGTGCCCGGGTAGACGCGTTCGGCATGGCGCGCATGCCTGTCCCCTCGGCGCGCGGCCTCGACATCGCTGCGCGTGCAGCCGCAAGGGTAGGCCCAACCGCTGGCGAGCAAGCGCTGCAGCGCCTGCGCGTAGGCGGCCACGCGCTTCGACTGGTAAAGCACCAGGCCATCGGCGCGCAGCCCGCAGGCCGAAAGTTGATCGAGGATCGCACGGTCGGCGCCGGCCGGGCAGCGCGCCGTGTCGACATCCTCGATGCGCACCAGCCAGCGGCCGTGGTGCGCGCGCGCATCCAGCCATGACGCCAGCGCCGCCACCAGCGAGCCGGCATGCAGCGGGCCGCTCGGCGAGGGCGCGAAGCGGCCGACGTACGGGGCGGCGGGGTGCGAGAGCGGCATCGAGGCGGCGCGGGGTCTCGAACGTCAGGCGCGCACATCACGCGCCAGCCGCAGTCCGCTGAACTGCCACTGCGCTTCGGGCGGGAAGAAGTTGCGATAGCTGGCGCGGATGTGGCCGGCCGCAGTTGCGCACGAGCCGCCACGCAACACGTATTGGTTGCACATGAACTTGCCGTTGTATTCGCCGATGGCGCCAGCCAGCGGCCGATAGCCGGGGTAGGCGGCGTGGCTCGATTGCGTCCATTCCCAGACATCGCCGAAGAGTTGCGCCGGGTGCTCGCCGGCGGCCTCGGTGAGCGGCATCGGATGAAAGGCGCCGCGATCGGCGAAGTTGCCGGCCGGCGCGCCAGGTACGCTGCGCGCCGCGCATTCCCACTCGGCCTCGGTCGGCAGCCGCGCGCCGGCCCAGCGTGCGTAGGCATCCGCCTCGAAGTAGCTCAGGTGACAGACGGGGCTGCGCGGGTCGATCTCGAATGTGCCTTGCAAGGTGTGGTTGAACCAGCGGCCGTCGCGGAGTCGCCAGTAGAGCGGCGCGCTGCGCTGGTCCTGGAAGACCCAGTCCCAGCCGAGCGAGAGCCAGAGTTCGGGGCGGCGATAACCGCCGTCGTCGATGAAGGCGCAGTAGTCGCCGTAGCTGACGGGCCGCGATGCGAGTTCGAAGGACGGCAGCAGGCAGCGATGGCGTGGCGTCTCGTTGTCGAAGGCGAACGCGCCGTCGCGCGTGGCGTCGTGGCCCTGCTCGACGATGCCGCCGGCAAAGCCGAGCCAGCGCAGCGCCTGTGCCTGCACCTGTGCCATCGGCCAGCGGCGGGCATAGCCCGGGTGGCCCGGGCTGAAGCTGAGCGCATGCTTGATGTCGGTCAGCAGCAGCTCCTGGTGTTGCTGCTCGTGCTGCAGGCCGAGCCGCACCAGGCCGGCAAGGCGCTCGTCATCGCCACGGGCCGCAAGCAGCGCTGTGATGTGTTCGTCGACATGCTCACGATAATGCAGCACCTGCTGCAGGCTCGGGTGCGTCATCAGGCCACGACGGGCACGCGGGAACTGCTCGCCGATGCCTTGGTAGTAGCTGTTGAAGAGCACGCGATAGGCCGGATCGAACGGCCTGAAATCGGGCTCGTGCGATTCCATCACGAAGGTCTCGAAGAACCAGCTCACATGCGCGAGATGCCACTTGGTCGGGCTCGCGTCGGTCATCGATTGCACCTGGCAGTCCTCGGCCGAGAGCGGTGCCGCCAGCTCGAGGCTGCGCTGGCGGATCCGAGCATAGTCTCGCGCGAGCGCGCCCGCTGGCGCGCCTGGCGATGAAGGGTGGATTGGGCTGTGCCGCATGCAATCTCCTGGGTTGGTATGACAGGCGCGTGCGGTAACACCAGGACACATGCCCCGATACGCCGGGTTTCGGACATCTTATCGAGGCTGCTTGCCTAAAATGCCCGGCATGGCTTTTGTCCACCTGCGTACCCACAGTGAGTACTCCGTCGTCGACGGCACCTTGCGGATTGCCGAGGCGGTCGATGCGGCACGCGCGGATGGCCAGTACGCGCTGGCGCTGACCGATCTGTCGAACCTGTTCGGTGCCGTCAAGTTCTACAGCGCGGCGCGCCGCCACGGCATCAAGCCGATCGTCGGTGCCGACCTCTGGCTCGAGCCCGAAGGCGCCGAGAAGATGCCGAGCCGGCTGCTGCTGCTGGTGCAAAACCGGCAGGGCTATCTGAACCTCTGCGAAATGCTTTCGCGCAGCTGGCTGCAAAACACGCAGCGCGCACAGGCCTGGATCAAGTGGTCGTGGCTCGGCGAGCTGGGCGATGGCCTGATCTGCCTGTCGGGCGCCGAGCAGGGCGTCGTGGGCCAGGCCTTGCTGGCCGGTGACAGCGCGCGTGCCGAGAGGCTTGCCCGTGAACTGGCAGCGGTCTTCGAGCGGCGCTTTTATCTGGAGGTGCAGCGCGCCGGGCTGCCGGGCCAGGAAACCCATCTGCGGGCTGCAGCAATGCTGGCCGCGCGGCTGCGGCTGCCGCTGGTGGCGACGCATCCGGTGCAGTTTGCAGCGCCCGAGGATTTCGACGCTCACGAAGCCCGCGTCTGCGTCGCCGAAGGCGAGATGCTCGCCAATCCCAGACGCGTCAAGCGCTTCGGTCGAGAACAGTACTTCAAGACGCAGGCGCAGATGGAGGCGCTGTTCGACGACCTTCCGAGCGCCGTGCAAAACACCGTCGAGATCGCACGGCGCTGCAGCCTCTCGCTCGTTCTCGGCAAGCCGCAACTGCCCGATTTCCCGACCCCCGAAGTCGACGGCCGTTCGTTGCCGATGGAGGCGTACTTTCGCATCGCCTCGCACGAGGGACTTCAAAGGCGGCTGCAGCGCCGCTTTCCCGATGCGGCCGAGCGCGAGCGCGAGCGCTCACGCTATGTCGAGCGGCTTGACTTCGAGATCGAGACGATCCTGAAGATGGGCTTTCCCGGCTATTTCCTGATCGTCGCCGACTTCATCAACTGGGCGCAGCAAAACGGCTGCCCGGTCGGTCCGGGGCGCGGTTCGGGCGCGGGCTCGCTGGTCGCCTATGCGCTCAACATCACGGGGCTGGATCCGCTGCAGTATCAGCTGCTGTTCGAGCGCTTCCTCAATCCCGAGCGCGTCTCGATGCCCGACTTCGACATCGACTTCTGCCAGGCCAATCGCGACCGCGTCATCGACTATGTGAAGGCGCGCTACGGCCGCGATGCGGTGAGCCAGATCGCGACCTTCGGCACGATGGCGGCCAAGGCCGCGCTGCGCGATGTCGGCCGCGTGCTCGGCATGAGCTACGGCCACGTCGATTCGATTGCCAAGCTGATCCCGGCGCCGCCGGGCAAGCACGTGACACTGGCCAAGGTGCCCGAGCAGCCGGACCCCGGACTGATTTACGCGCGCCGCGAGGCGCCCGAGCTCGAGCAGCGCGAGGCTGCCGAGGAAGAAGTGGCCGAGCTGCTGCAGCTCGCCGCTCGCGTCGAGGGCATCACTCGCAATGTCGGCATGCATGCCGGCGGCGTGCTGATCGCGCCGGGCCGGATCACCGACTTCTGCCCGCTCTACATGCAGCCGGGCAGCGACAGCGCGGTGAGCCAGTTCGACAAGGACGATGTCGAGGCCATCGGTTTGGTGAAGTTCGACTTCCTCGGGCTGGCCACCTTGACGATTCTCGAACTCGCCAAGAACTTCATCATCGAGCGCCGGCCCGCGCTGCGCGATTTCGACTACGAGCGCTTGCCGCTCGACGACGCCAAGGTCTACCGTCTCTTCACCGAAGGCCGCACCGAGGCGGTGTTCCAGTTCGAGAGTGCGGGCATGCAGCGCATGCTGCGCGATGCCAAGCCAAGCCGTATCGAGGACCTGATCGCGCTGAACGCGATGTTCCGCCCCGGCCCGATGGAGAACATCCCGACGTTTTGCGCGCGCAAGCACGGCAAGGAAGAAGTGCGCTACCCGCACCCGCTGCTCGAATCGGTGCTCGGCGAAACCTATGGCGTGATGGTCTACCAGGAGCAGGTGATGCAGGCCGCGCAGGTGCTGGGCGGCTACTCGCTCGGCGGCGCCGACCTGCTGCGCCGCGCGATGGGCAAGAAAAAGCCCGAGGAGATGGCCCAGCACCGCGCGATCTTCCGCGACGGCGCAGCCGGCAAGGGCATCGACGCCGCTACCGCCGACGAGGTCTTCGACCTCATGGAGAAGTTCGCCGGCTACGGCTTCAACAAGTCGCACGCTGCCGCGTACTCGCTGCTCGCCTACCAGACCGCGTGGCTGAAGGTGCATTGCACGGCCGAGTTCTTTGCGGCCAACATGACGATCGAGGCCGACGATACCGACAAGCTGCGGGTGTTGCTGGCCGATTTGCGCGCCTTTGGCATCGAGCTGCACGCGCCGGACGTCAACCGCGGCGTGCACCGGTTCGAGCCGGTCTCGGATCGCGAGATCCAGTATGGCCTGGGCGCCATCAAGGGCACCGGGCAGGGCGCGATCGAGGCCATCGTTGCGGCGCGCGCGCAAGGCGGCCCGTTCAGGAGCCTGTTCGACTTCTGCGCCCGGGTCGAGCGCAAGCAGCTCAACAAGCGCGTCATCGAGGCGCTGATCAAGGCCGGCGCCTTTGATGCGCTGCATCCCGATCGCGCGCGTACCTTGGCCAGCGTGGGCCTCGCGATGGAATGGGCGGAGACGCAGGCCGCACACGCCGACCAGGGTGGCCTCTTCGACTTCGGCCCCGACGAGGAGGGCAGCCACGCAGCGAGCACGCAGGAGCCCGAACTGCCGTCGGCCGAGCCGTGGAGCATCAAGGAGCGGCTGACGCTCGAGAAATCGGCGCTGGGCTTCTACCTCTCGGGCCATCTGTTCGATCAAAGCGTCGACGAGGTGCGCCGCTTTGCGCGGCTGCCGATCGCCGACCTGATCGACAGCCGCGAACCGCAGCTGCTGGCGGGCATCGTCGGCGACCTGCGCATCGTCAACGGCCAGCGCGGGCGGGTCGCGATATTCAAGCTCGACGACAAGAGCGAGACGATCGAGGCCGTCGCCCACGAAGAGCTGCTGAACGCGCATCGTGACTGGCTCAAGGACGACGAACTCGTCGTCATCCAGGGCAAGGTGCAGCCCGACCGCTTCTCCGGCGGCCTGCGCCTCAACGTGATGCAGGTCTGGGACCTGGCCGCGGCACGCTGCCGCTTCGGCAAGTACCTGCGCGTCGAACTCAACGGCAGCGTGCCGCCGGTGGCCGAGGTGCTGCGCGACTTCCCGTCACGCAGCACCTCGACCGAGCATGGCGAACTCGCGCAGGGGCTGAGCGTGCGCTTGCGCTTGCGCCGCGAGCATGCAAGTGCCGAGATCGACCTCGGCGACGCCGCGCGTTTCTACCCGACCGAGGCGGCGCTGGAGTGCTGGCGCGCCCACGCGCTGCACCAGCGCGCCGTCGTCGTCTACGAATAAGCCGGCGGCCGGCGTTTGCGGCTGCGGTGCCGCCGGTGCTATTCGGCCGCCAGCCGCTCGACGTAGCGTCGCACGCCGGTCGCGACGTCGGCGAACGTGTGCTCGCAGCCGGCCGCGCGCAACTGCACGAGGTCGGCCTGCGTGTAGCACTGGTATTTGCCGATCAGGGTCACTGGGAACTCGACGTACTCGATCAGGCCGCGGGCCACCAGCTTGTCGAGCGCCAGCGCCGCTTCGCCCTGGCGCGCGCGCGCCGTGTTGACGACGGCGACGGCGACGTCGTTGAACGGCTGCGCGTGGCCGGTGCCCAGGTTGTAGATGCCGCTCACCTGCGGGCGCTGCAGGAACCACAGGTTGACCGCGACGACGTCGTCGACGAAGACGAAGTCGCGCATCTGCTCGCCGGCGCCATAGCCGCCGTATGCGCCGAACAGCTTGACGCGGCCGGTCTCGATGAACTGCTGATAGTGATGGAAGGCGACCGAGGCCATGCGGCCCTTGTGCTGCTCGCGCGGGCCGTAGACGTTGAAGTAGCGCAAGCCCACGAGTTGTTGGCCACCCGGCGGCGCGCGCCGCACGACGTTGTCGAACAGCAGCTTGGAATAGCCGTAGACGTTCAAGGGGCGCTCGAATTCCGGCGTCTCGCGAAATGCGGTGCTACCGCCGTAGGTCGCAGCCGACGAGGCGTACAGCAGCCGCGTGCCTTGCGCTCGGCAGGCGTCGAGCAGGTCCTTGGAGTTGCGGTAGTTGTTCTCCAGCATCAGCCGGCCGTCGTGCACCATCGTGTCGGAGCACGCCCCCTGGTGCAGCACCGCGTCGATGCGGCCGAGCTCGCCGCGCGCGAAGCGGCCGTAGAAGTCGGACTTGTCGAAGTAGTCGCTGATCCGCGCGCCCAGCAGGTTGTGGAACTTGGCTCCGTCGCTCAGGTCATCGACGGCGATGATGTCGTCGATGCCGATCGCATTGAGCCCGTGGACGAGGTTGCTGCCGATCATGCCGGCAGCGCCGGTGACGACGACTTTCATGGTGCCTCCTTCATGCAAACAACTCGTCGTAGCGCACGCCGGCGGTGCCGAACTTGCCGACGACGATGCCGCCAGCGCGGTTGGCCACCGGCATCGCGTCGCGCAGGCCGACGCCGCAGGCGAGCAACCGGCTCCTCCGCAACACCCGCGTCGTCGTAGAGTGCCATGCCATCTTCCGAGCGTGTCAGCACCAGGGCGCCGATCTCGAAGCGCCGGCGCAGTTCCTGCACCCGTTGCTCGAGCTCGGCCGGACCGCCCCAGCCGCCGATCGCGTGCGTCAGCTCGGCGCGGTTCGGAGTGATGACGCTGGCGCCCGCGTAGCGGCTGTAATCGGGGCCTTTCGGGTCGACCAGCACCGGTTTGCCGGCGGCACGCGCGAGCTCGATCATGCGCGGGATGTGCGTCAGCCCGCCCTTGCCATAGTCGGAAAAAAGCACTGCGTCGTGCTCCGGCAGGACGCGCGCGTAGTCGTCGAGCAGGGTCGAGAGCAGTTCGTGGTCGGGCAGGTTCTCGAAGTCGACACGGATCAGTTGCTGAGCCCGGCCGATGACGCGCAGCTTGACGATTGTGTAGAGCTTCGGGTCGCTGCCGAGCATCGCCTCGATGCCTTCGCGCTCGAGCAAGGCGCGCAAGCGGCGCGCCGCATCGTCTTCGCCCACGACGGTCAGCAAGGTGGCGCGCGCCCCCAGCGTGTGGACGTTGAGTGCGACGTTGCCGGCGCCGCCGAGACGCTCCTCCTCGCGCGTCACACGCACCACGGGTACCGGCGCCTCGGGCGAAATGCGCTCGACCGCGCCGAACCAGTAGCGGTCGAGCATCGTGTCGCCGACCACCAGCACGCGCGCCTGCGCCAGACGCTCGCGGCTCGGGTGCACCGCGGAGGCACTGCGGTGGCTGTCCGGCGCGCCGGACACGGGCTGCTTCGCGCCCGGAGTGAGCGGGGGGGCCGGTTTCATCCCAGATCCTCCAGCCGTTGCGGCGGATAGGTGTCCCAGCCGAGGCAGCCGGGACATTGCCAGAAATAATGCTCGGCCTGGAAGCCACAGGCGGCGCAGCGATAGCGATGCAGCGGCCGCGCGCCGCGCCGCACCGCGACGGCAAGCGCCTCGAGCGCATCGGCTTCGGCCATGCCGTCGGGTGCGGGGACCGTGGCGCCGGCAGGCACCCCGGCCGCATCGTCCAGCAGCGCCTGGGCGGCCGACAGCGTCGGTTGCGCGCGCAAGTGTTGCAGCAGCAGCCGGCGGCGTGCCGCGACATCGGGCTCGAGCGCGGCCATCGCCAGCAGCACATCCAGGCTGAGGCTGTGGCGGTACAGGGGCTGCAGCCGCTCGAGCGCCGCAAGGCGGTCGCCGGCTGCAATGGCACTGGCGGCGTATTCGGCGGCGACGAGGTTGAAGGCGGCCGGCTGAGCCGTCATCAGTTTGTTCCAATGCACGAGCGCTGCCACCGGGTCACCGCGCGCGGCCGCGCGCTGCCCCGCCAGTACCATCGGGCGCGCCGCAAGCGGCGCTGCCGTGCGCGCCTCGGCGAGCGCCGCATCGGCCTCATCGGTTTGCTGCCGGGCATCGGCTTCGAGCGCCAGCTCGCACCAGCAGTGCGAAATGTGCGAGGCGAACGAGCCGGTGCCGCTCTTCTCCAGCGCCTGCGCGACCTCGATCGCTGCGCGCCAGTCGCGCGAGCGCTCGTGCAGCAACAACAGCGCCAGCCGTGCCTCGGTGTCGAATGGCGTGCCGATCAGCGCGCGATGCGCAGCCTCGGCGCGATCGAAGAGGCCGGCCTTCATGAAATCCTGCGCCAGGCCGTATTGCGCGCGTTCGCGCTCAGCGAGCGGCAGGTCGCCGCGATTGAGCAGGTGCTGGTGCACGCGCACCGCGCGCTCGTACTCGCCGCGCCGGCGAAACAGGTTGCCGAGCGCGAAATGCAGGTCGAGCGTGTCGGGGTCCTGCTGCACGGCCTCGATGAAGGCGTCAATCGCCTTGTCCTGCTGTTCGTTGAGCAGCAGGTTCAGGCCCTTGTAGTAGGCCTTTGGCGAGCCCTGCAGCTCGCGGCGCCATTGCCGCACGTCGAAGCGCGAGGCCAGCCAGCCGAGTGCGAACGCCAGCGGCAGTCCCCAGAGCAGCCACTGAACATCAAAGTCCATCGCGAGGCGGGTGCTCCGGCAGCGGCTCCAGCGCCGGCTCGACGGCCGGTTCGGGCACGGCTTCCTGCGCACGTGCCAGCCGGCGGTTGTGCCACCAGCGGGGCACCATCGCCAGCACGCCGAAGGCACAGCCGAGTGCGAAGGCCGCCAGCACGATGAGGACCATCGGCGCGCGCCATTCGTAGCCGAAGAACCAGCGCACCGCAGCGGGCTCGAGGTTGTTCAGCGCAAAGGCGAACAGCGTAAAAAAAACGGCTGCCCGAAGCAGCCAGACGATCAGGCGCATCGCGTCTCCCGCGTCGATTCTACGGGCGCGACTTCATTCGGCCGCCTGCATCGCGGCGTCTGTATCGCCGGTGGCTTCGGGGTCGACGACCGGCAGCCGCGCATCGACGGCCTCGCGCAGCGCCTTGCCGGGCTTGAAGTGCGGCACCAGCTTTTCCGGGACCACGACCTGTTCGCCGGAACGCGGATTGCGCCCGAGGCGCGGTGGCCGCCGGTTGATGGAGAAGCTGCCGAAGCCGCGGATCTCGATGCGGTGGCCGCGCGCCAGGGACACCGACATCGCATCGAGGATGGTCTTGACCGCGAACTCGGTGTCGCGGTGCGTGAGCTGGCCGAAGCGCTCGGCCAGCTGCACCACGAGGTCGGAACGCGTCATGACGCAGCCGCCGTGCGAGACGGCCGCGCTTGCGGACGGGCGCGCCGGGTTCGAATCACGCTCAGCTCTTGTCGTCGCTGTTTTGCGTGTCCAGCTTGGCGCGCAGCAGCGCGCCCAGGCTGGTCGTGCCGGCGGTCTCGCGCTCGTTGCTCTGCGACAGACGCTGCATCGCCTCTTGCTGGTCGACGTTGTCCTTGGCCTTGATGGACAGCTGGATCGAGCGCGTCTTGCGGTCGACGTTGATGATCACGGCGCTGACCTCGTCGCCTTCCTTGAGCACATTGCGCGCGTCCTCGACGCGATCACGACTGATCTCCGAAGCCCGCAGGTAGCCCGTCACGTCTTCGTTGAGCTGGATCTCGGCGCCACGCGCATCGACCGAATGCACCTTGCCGCTCACCGTCATGCCGCGGTCGTTGACCGAGGTGTAGCTGGTGAACGGGTCGGAGTCGAGCTGCTTGATGCCCAGCGAAATGCGCTCGCGGTCGACGTCGACGGCCAGCACGATCGCGTCGATCTCCTGGCCCTTCTTGTAGTTGCGTACCGCCTGCTCGCCCGGCTCGTGCCAGGAGAGGTCGGAGAGGTGCACCAGACCGTCGATGCCGGCCGCAAGACCCACGAAGACGCCGAAGTCGGTGATCGACTTGACCGGGCCGCGGACGCGGTCGCCGCGCTGCACCGTGGAGGAGAATTCCTCCCACGGGTTGGGCTTGCACTGCTTCATGCCGAGGCTGATGCGGCGCTTGTCCTCGTCGATCTCGAGCACCATGACCTCGACCTCCTCGCCCAGCGAGACGATCTTCGACGGGGCGACGTTCTTGTTGGTCCAGTCCATCTCGGAGACGTGCACCAGGCCCTCGATGCCCGGCTCGATCTCGACGAAGGCGCCGTAGTCGGCGATGTTGGTGATCTTGCCGAAGAGGCGCGTGCCGTTCGGGTAGCGCCGCGAGACGCCGTGCCACGGGTCGTCGCCGAGCTGCTTGATGCCCAGCGAGACGCGGTTCTTCTCGGCGTCGAACTTCAGCACCTTGGCGTCGAGTTCCTGGCCGACCTGCACCACTTCGCTCGGGTGACGCACGCGGCGCCATGCCATGTCGGTGATGTGCAAGAGGCCGTCGATGCCGCCGAGGTCGACGAAGGCGCCGTACTCGGTGATGTTCTTGACGACGCCGTGGACGATCGCGCCCTCGTGCAGGGTCTCGAGCAGCTTGGCGCGCTCTTCGCCCATCGAAGCCTCGACCACTGCGCGCCGCGACAGCACGACGTTGTTGCGCTTGCGGTCGAGCTTGATGACCTTGAATTCGAGCGTCTTGCCCTCGAACGGCGTCATGTCCTTGACCGGCCGTGTGTCGAGCAGCGATCCCGGCAGGAAGGCGCGGATGCCGTTGACCAGCACCGTCAGGCCGCCCTTGACCTTGCCATTGACGGTACCCTGGACGAATTCGCCCGACTCGAGTGAGTTCTCGAGCGACATCCACGACGCCAGGCGCTTGGCCTTGTCGCGCGACAGGATGGTGTCGCCGTAGCCGTTCTCAACCGCGTCGATCGCCACCGAGACGAAGTCGCCGACCTGGACTTCGAGCTCGCCCTGGTCGTTCTTGAATTCGTCGATCGGCACATAGGCCTCGGACTTCAGTCCGGCATTGACGACGACGAAACTGTGCTCGACGCGGACCACCTCGGCGGTGATGACTTCGCCGCTGCGCATTTCGGCATGCGTGAGCGACTCCTCGAACATGGCGGCGAACGATTCCATGCCTTCGGGGGCGGCAACTTGGGTTTGTGGCATTGAGATTTCCGGTGCAGCCTGGGGCTGCGGGGTTGGGTTACGGATCCGACGCTCTGGCGTACCTTCGGAAGGTTGCGGTACAGGAGGGAGAGCGGCGGGCTTCACGACCGGAGGACGACGGTCGTCCCCCAGCTCGGCCTTCAAAAAGGCCGGCGATCCTGCCAGGCTCTCAACACTTGTTCGACCGAAGCTTCGATCGAGAGTGCCGAGTTGTCGAGCAGCATCGCATCCACGGCCGGCATCAAAGGCGCGACGGCACGGGATTTGTCCCGCACGTCTCGACGCTCCAAGTCGGCACGAAGACTGTCGATATTAGCGGAAATGCCCTTTGAAATCAATTGCTTGTGGCGCCGATCGGCGCGCTGTGCGGCGCTCGCCGTCAAATAGACCTTCAGGCACGCGTCGGGAAAGATGACGGTGCCCATGTCGCGGCCGTCGGCGACGAGCCCCGGCAGGCGGCGAAACGAGAGCTGCAGCCGCAGCAGCGCCGCGCGCACCTTCGGCCAGGCCGAGACCTGCGAGGCCAGCAGCCCGACTTCCTCGAGGCGCAGTTCATCGGTGACATCGCGGCCATCGACCAGGGTCCGTTCACCATCGAAGCGCAGCACGAGGCGTGCCGCCAGCGCGGCCAGCGCCGCCTCATCGTCCGCGCCGACGCCATTGCGCAGTGCGGCGTGCGCCGTGGCCCGGTACGCGGCACCCGAATCGAGCAGGTGGTAGCCGAGCGCCTTGGCCAGCGCGCTGGCCAAGGTGCCCTTGCCGGACGCGCTCGGGCCGTCCACGGTGATCACCGGGATCGCCGCCGGCTCGGCGCGTGCGACGGCAAAGAGCGTCTCGAAATAGTCGGGGTAGGTCTTGCCGACGCAGCGCGGGTCGAGGATGCGCACCGGCACCGGCGGTGCGGCGCCGGCCAGGCCGTTGCAGGCGGCCAATGCCATGCTCATCGCCATGCGATGGTCGTCGTAGGTGTGCACGGCAGCGGCGCGCCAGACGGCGGGAGGAGACACGGCGATCGCATCGTCGCTCACCTCGACGCTGGCGCCGACCCGGCGCAGTTCGGTCGCCATGGCCGCGAGCCGGTCGGTCTCCTTGACGCGCCAGCTTGCGATGCCGCTCAAGTGCGACGTGCCCTCGGCGTAGAGCGCCAGCACCGCCAAGGTCATGGCCGCGTCGGGCAGGGCATTGCAGTCGAGCGTGATCGAGCGTAACGGGAAAGCGCCGCGGCGCACCTCGAGCCATTCGGCGCCGGCCTCGATCTGTGCGCCCATCGCGCGGACGGCGTCGACGAAGCGGATGTCGCCCTGGATCGAATCGAGTCCGACGCCTTCGATGCGCAGCGGCTCGGTGGTGGCGGCGATCGCGCCGAGCGCGATGAAATAGGACGCCGACGATGCATCGCCCTCGACGCGTAGCCGGCCGGGTGAGCGGTAGGTGCTGGCGGCGGGGACCGTGAAGCGGCGCCAGCCGTCGCGCTGCACCGTGACGCCAAACCGCGCCAGCAGGTTCAGCGTGATCTCGACATAGGGTCTGGAGATCAGTTCGCCTTCGACTTCGATCACCGCCGGCGCATCGGCCGTCACGAGCGGCAGTGCCATCAGCAGGGCGCTCAGGAACTGGCTCGACACATCGCCGCGCACGCCGATCGGCTGCTGAAGCGAAACACTGCCGCCGCACAGAAGCAGCGGCGGAAAGCCGTCCTCGCCAAGGTATTCGACGGTGCAGCCGAGCCGGCGCAAGGCATCGACCAGGTCGCCGATAGGCCGCTCGTGCATGCGCGCGACGCCGCTCAGCTCGAAGCGGCCGCCCTGTCGCGCGGCGAGCAAGGCCAGCGCCGCCGTCAACGGCCGCATCGCGGTGCCGGCATTGCCGAGAAAGATCTGCGCAGCGTGCGTCGTCAACACGCCGTCGATGCCGGTGATGCGCAGCGAGCCGGCGTCGCGCTCGATGCGGCAGCCGAGCCGGACGAGGGCGTCCAGCATCACCTGCGTGTCGTCGGACTCGAGCAGCGCCTCGATGACGGTGGTGCCGGCGCAGAGGCCCGCGAGCAGCAGCACGCGGTTGGAGATGCTCTTGGATCCCGGCAGGCGCACCGTGCCGGCGGCACTTTGCAGTGGCGGAATGTCCAGAAACGCGGTGGTATACATCGCCCCGGCGGGCTTCAGCGGTGGATCGGTGGCGTCGAGCCGTTCATCTGCCAGCTCGCGCGGGCCTCGGAAGCGCTGCGGATCAGCGCCTCGAGCGCCTCGGCGTTGCCGGTACCGATGACGTGCTCCAAGGCGTCTAGCGTATGCCGAAAGCGCTGCGTCTGCTTCAGGATCTCTTCGCGGTTGGCCATCAGGATGTCGCGCCACATCGTCGGGTTGCTGGCCGCGATGCGCGTGAAGTCGCGAAATCCGGGACCGCCAAGCGAGAGATAGTCGCGCCCCGCCGGCTGGCCGGCCACCGCGTTGAAGTAGGCGAAGGCCAGGATGTGTGGCAGGTGGCTCACCGCGGCAAACGCCGCGTCGTGGTTTTCCGGCGTCATCCGCAGCACCTGCGAGCCGATCGCGGCCCAGGTGTCGGTGGCCTTTTGCAACAGCTCGGGCGCGGTGCGCGGCAGCGGCGTCAGGATCACCTGGCGGCCGCTGTAGAGCGCCGCGTCGGCATGGGCGATGCCCGAGACCTCCTTGCCGGCGATCGGGTGCGCCGGCACGAAGGTGTTGACGCGGTCCTTCAAGACGCGGCGCGCCGCGTCGACCACGTCGCGCTTGGTCGAGCCCACGTCCATCATCAGCGCGCCCGGCTCGATCAGGTGGCGGATCGCCTTGAAGGTCGCCTCGATCGCGGCCACCGGCACCGCGATCAGCACGAGATCGGAGCCGGAGACCGCCAGCAGCGCCGATTCGGCGGCAATGTCGATGATGCCCAGCCGTTTGGCCTGTTCGGTGGTCGATGGCGACTTGCTGTAGCCGACCACGCGCTTGACCCAGCCGGCTCGCTTCAAGGCGAGCGCAAACGAACCGCCCATCAGGCCGCAGCCGATGACCCCGAGTTGCTGGAACATCTCAGTGGCGTCCGGCCGTCCGTAGCCACTGAACCGCCCCCTCGGGGGGCAGCGAACGAAGCGAGCGTGGGGGCTTCATTTCGCGTCGAGCGGGTAGGCGCCCAGCAGCTTGAAGAAGGCGCAGACTTCGCGCAGTTCCTGCAAGGCCTTCGCAACCTCCGGCTGATCCGGGTGGCCCATCAGATCGATGTAGAAGTAGTACTCCCACTGGCCCGAACGCGCCGGCCGCGATTCGAAGCGGCTCATCGAGACGCCGTGGACCTTCAGCGGCACGAGGATGTCGTGCACCGCGCCCGGGCGGTTAGGCACCGAGACCACGAGGCTCGTGCAGTCGCGCCCGGAGGCGCGCGGCTGGGGCTGCTGCTGCGGGTCGGCGATGATGGCAAAGCGCGTGCGGTTGTGGGCGTCGTCCTGGATCGCTGTCGCGACGGCGTGCAATCCGAATGCGCTGGCAGCGCGCTGGCTGGCGATCGCCGCCAGGCTCGGATCCAGGCTCGCCAGACGTGCGCCCTCGGCGTTGCTCGTGACCGGCCGGCGCTCGGCCTTCGGCAGATGGCGACCGAGCCAGGTGTGGCATTGCGCCAGCGCCTGCGGATGTGCGCAGACGGCCTCGATCGCATCGAGGCCGGGCTCGCGTCGCAGCAGGTTGTGGCGGATCGCGAGGCTGGTTTCGGCAACGATCATCAAGGGCGTCGCGAGCAGCAGATCGAGGGAGCGCGTCACCACGCCTTCGGTCGAGTTCTCGACCGGCACCACGCCGAAATCAGCAGCACCGGTGTGGGTGGCCTGGAACACCTCGTCGGCGTCGCTGCACACCAGCGGCTCGATCGATGCGCCGAAATAGCCGAGTGCCGCCTCTTCGCTGAAGGTGCCGGCCGGCCCGAGATAGGCGATGCGCATCGGCGCTTCCAGCGCGCGGCACGCGGACATGATCTCGCGCCAGATCGGCGCGATGCTCGCAGCCTTCAGCGGGCCGTCGTTGATCGCCGTGAGCCCGGCAATGACCTGCGCCTCGCGCTCGGGGCGAAAAGTCGCCGAGCCGTCGGCCTTCTTCAGCGCCCCGACGTCGAGTGCCAGCCCGGCGCGCCGATTCAGCAGCGCGAGAAGGTCGCGATCGAGCGCATCGATCTGCTCGCGCAAGCCGAGCAGCGGATCGGCAGCGACCGCATCACCGGCCACCGTCACTTCGCGGCGGGCGCCGAGCCGCCGGGCGCCGCGGCGGCGGGCGGCAGCCCGAGGTCCGCGCGGATGCGCCCGTCGAGCGCCTGCAGCTTGGGCTCGATGCCGGGCCGCGCATCGGCGACGACCTTTTGCACGAAATCGTTGCGCACGGAAGCGCCGAGTTGCTGGTACTTCTTGTTCACCGGCGATTCATACCAGGCAATGATCTGCTTCAGCTCGTCTTCGGAGAACTGCTGCTCGAGCATCACGCCGATCGTCGCCGGCGCGAGCTCGATCGCGCGGGCGCGCACCAGCGGCGTCGCCTCCTCGACATACTTGTGCACGTCGGCTTCGATCGCCTTGCCGATCGATTCGCGCTTGTCCGGCGCGATCTGCGTCTGCAGCACGAGGCCGGCCTGTTGCATCATCTGCGCGGCGGGCCGCTCGACCAGTGTTCGGGCCACCTGTTCGATTTCCGGCCGCTGCAGTTGCAGCAGCTTTTGCACGAGTTCGTGCTTGTTCTGCGCCAGCGCAGGGGTCGCCACGGCAGCTGCCAGCAGCGCCGCGATCAGCATGCGTTTCATCAGGGGTTCTCCTCGGCTGGGGGCGCGTCGTCGGCGCCGTTGGGGTCGTT
>CAJDUZ010000078.1_pt1 | contig 37147 bp, 37 predicted proteins | sample 7391221 | NCBI WGS metagenome assembly CAJDUZ01 (sample SAMEA7055692, study PRJEB34461) | soil metagenome | biome: terrestrial ecosystem; feature: Peninsula; material: soil | place: Antarctica | collected 2016
CGCTGTGTTGCGGCCCGGCCGCGCTGCCCGCCACGCCTGACATGGCGGCAAATCCGCCGGTGCCTGCAGTTCGCTCCCGTCCGGCTGCGGGGCGTTCGCTGCCGCCCATGCCCGGCATGCTGGCCAGTAGCGTCGCCAAAGCGCCCGGACGTTGCAAAGCCCGCGAGGCGCTGCCGGCCGCGCCGGGTTGCAGCACCCGGGTGCGGTAGATGCGCGGCTCCACGCCCTGGCCTTCCAGCCGGGTGCAGGCGGCGGCCCACGCGTTCTTCAGCAAGCCGGCGGCGACGCCGGCCGAGAGGCGCAGCAGTGTCGCGCGCTGCAGCTGCGTCTGCACCACGGTGCACGCGGCCTCCCACAGAGCGGTGGCATACACCTGGGGCCGCAGCGGGTTGGAATCGGCGCTGACATGATCGAGGCCGAGCAGGGTCGAGGTGAAGGTCTGCAGCTCGCGCAGCTGCCATTCGGCGGTGGTGTCGATCAGCTGCAAGGCGCGCGAGATCTCGATGTCGATCTCGACGCGGCTTTCATCCATCAGTTGCAGGCCGTCGAGCGCGTCGACGCCGTCGCTCGTGTCGCGGGCACGGCCATCGAGCGCCTCGCGCACGCGCTGCTTCAACGCGCCGATGAAGGTGTCGCGATAGCGCGCCGCGTGCTGCTGCAGCGCCACGCCGAGCTCAACCTGCAGCGCGCGCTGGGCGCCACTGCAGCCCTCATGCGCATCGCGCAGCAACTGCGCGGTACCGGCCAGCACGCGGTCGATGAACGCGGATGAACCGGCCAGTTCGTCGTCGACGAAGCGTTGCATCGAGGTGGCGGTCGGCATGGTGGGGCAGATGGGGGTCGGCGCGATTGTGCGGCTTCCACGCCTGCGCAAAGGGTCGATCTGTGCAGGCAAAGCCCGTCAGTTGTCCGGCGTCGAGCGGCCAGCGACACACAACGGAGCGGACATGAAAAAGGGCTGCCGAAGCAGCCCTTTCGATGCGAGCCGGAGGCTCCGACTTACATGTCCATGCCGCCCATGCCACCCATGCCGCCCATGCCACCCATGCCGCCGCCCATGCCACCAGCCGCTTCTTCCTTCGGCGTTTCGGAGATCATGGCTTCAGTGGTGAGCATCAGCGAAGCGACCGATGCAGCGTTCTGCAGCGCGGTGCGCGTCACCTTGGTCGGGTCGAGGATGCCCATCTCGATCATGTCGCCGTACTCGCCGTTTTGCGCGTTGTAGCCGTAGTTGCCCTTGCCGGCCAGCACCGCGTTGACGACGACGCTCGGCTCGTCGCCGGCGTTGGCGACGATGATGCGCAACGGCTCCTCGATTGCGCGCATGATCAGCTTGATACCGGCTTCCTGGTCGGGGTTGTCGCCCTTGACCACACCGGCCGCCTGCCTCGCACGCAGGAAGGCCACGCCGCCGCCCGCCACGATGCCTTCCTCGACGGCCGCACGCGTCGCATGCAGCGCGTCTTCGACGCGAGCCTTCTTCTCCTTCATCTCGACTTCGGTCGCGGCACCCACCTTCACCACCGCCACGCCGCCGGCCAGCTTGGCCACGCGTTCCTGGAGCTTTTCCTTGTCGTAGTCGGAGGTCGCTTCCTCGATCTGCACGCGCACTTGCTTGACGCGCGCCTCGATGTCGGCGGCGGCACCGCTGCCGTCGATGATCGTGGTGTTTTCCTTGCCCACTTCGACTCGCTTGGCCTGACCGAGGTCGGCGAGCTGCACCTTCTCGAGCGTCAGGCCGACTTCCTCGGCGATCACCTTGCCGCCGGTCAGGATCGCGATGTCCTCGAGCATCGCCTTGCGCCGGTCACCGAAGCCGGGCGCCTTGACGGCGACCACCTTCAGGATGCCGCGAATCGTGTTGACCACCAGCGTCGCGAGCGCTTCACCTTCGACGTCCTCGGCAACGATCAAGAGCGGCCGGCCCGACTTGGCGACTTGCTCCAAGGTCGGCAGCAGGTCGCGGATGTTGCTGATCTTCTTGTCGAACAGCAGCACGAACGGATTCTCGAGCGTCGCGGTCTGCTTCTCGGCGTTGTTGATGAAGTAGGGCGACAGGTAGCCGCGGTCGAACTGCATGCCTTCGACGACTTCGAGTTCGCTGTCCAGGCTCTTGCCGTCCTCGACGGTGATGACGCCTTCCTTGCCGACCTTGTCCATCGCGTCGGCGATGATCTTGCCGACTTCGCTGTCGCTGTTGGCCGAGATCGTGCCGACCTGCGCGATCTCCTTGCTGGTCGTCGTCGGCTTCGATTGTTTCTTCAGTTGCTCGATCAGGGCCGCCACGGCCTTGTCGATGCCGCGTCGCAGGTCCATCGGGTTCATCCCGGCGGCCACGTACTTCATGCCTTCACGCACGATCGCCTGCGCCAGCACGGTTGCGGTGGTGGTGCCGTCACCGGCGACATCGCTGGTCTTGGAAGCGACTTCCTTGACCATTTGCGCGCCCATGTTCTGCAGCCTGTCCTTGAGTTCGACTTCCTTCGCGACCGAGACACCGTCCTTGGTCACGGTCGGGCCGCCGAACGAGCGCTCGAGCACCACGTTGCGGCCCTTGGGGCCGAGTGTCACCTTCACCGCGTTGGCGAGGATGTTCACACCCTCGACCATGCGCGCGCGGGCGTCGCCGCCGAAATTTACGTCTTTTGCTGCCATCTGGAGCTCCTGGATCTATTGAATCGTCGGTCCCGCGAATCGGGACACGGGTTGATCGTCCGGCGTCGGCCGGTATCGGTTTGCTGCTGTGCGGGTCGTGGCGCCGGTTCGCGGTCTCGCAGGACGTCGGCCGGGGCGATGACCCGCCCGGATCACTTCTCGACCACCGCGAAGAGGTCTTCCTCGCGCATCACCAGCAGCTCGTCGCCGTCGACCTTGACGGTCTGGCCGCTGTACTTGCCGAACAGCACCCGGTCGCCAACGTTCACGTTCGGCTTGATGAAATCACCATCGTCGTCGCGCTTGCCGGGGCCGACAGCCAGCACTTCGCCCTGATCGGGCTTCTCGGCGGCGTTGTCCGGAATGACGATACCGGAGGCGGTCTTGGTTTCCTGCTCAAGGCGCTTGACGATCACGCGATCGTGCAACGGGCGAAGTTTCATAGTATCTCCTTGGGTCTGACAATGGGTTCACACGGGAGTGTGCGCACGCCTACTTTCGGGTCGGAGGCGCCGGTGGCGCCGCCTTGCGAGCCGTTAGCACTCAACGTGCGAGAGTGCTAGCAGCTCGATTATAGGGTTACCCCGCGACGTTGCAAGGTGAGGACGGTGTGTCTTTTATCAAGCCGCCGGCGCTTTCGCTTGCCAGACGATGCAGCGGTTGTTGGCCGGCATGGCGCAGTCTTCGAGCAACCGCAGCCCGGCGTCCTGTGCGAGTGCATCGACCGCCTCGAGATCGCGAATGCCGCGGCGGGGATCGGCGCTGCGCAAGGCGCGGTCGAATTCGGCGTTGCTTGCGCTGCTGAAACGGCCGCCCCGATTGAAGGGGCCGTAGATCACCAGCCGGCCTGCCGGCTCGAGCACCGCGGGCAGCCCGGCAAAGAAGCGCTCGACCTCGGGCCAGCCCATGATGTGCAGCGTGTTGGCGCTGTAGACGGCATCGTAGTGGCCGAGCGTGGGCCAATGGTTCACGTCGATTGCGAGCGGCGGTGGCGTGTTGGGCAACGCCGCCTCGCCGAGCCAGAGGCGAATGCCGGGCAGGTTGGCGGCGACGTCGGAGGCCTGCCAGAGCAGATGCGGCAGCGCCGCGGCGAAATGCACCGCGTGCTGGCCGGTGCCGCTGCCGACCTCGAGCACGCAGCGGCAGCCTCCGAGGTGGCGGCGCAACACGCCGAGGATCGGTTCGCGGTTGCGCTCGCTGGCGCCGGAATGGGGCTTGTCCATCGGGTCATTCTGGCCGCTCTTGACCGCGCGGCTACAGTATCCGCATGTCCCGTTCCCTCATCGCACTCGACGCCGACGGCGTGCTGCTCGACTTTCACCTCGGTTACGCCGGCGTCTGGGAGCGTGCCTTCGGCGTCGCTCCGCGCGAGCGCGACCCGCTCGCCTACTGGCCGATGGACCGCTGGCAGGTCGAGCGCCTCGATGAAGAACAGCGCAGCCGTTTTCGCGCGCATTTCGACGAGCAGTTCTGGTCTTCGGTGCCAGCCATCCCTGGCGCGATCGACGCCTGCCACCGACTGCGCGACGCCGGCTTCGATCTTGTCTGCGTCTCCGCGCTCGATTTCGAGTACGAGGCGGCGCGGCTGCGCAATCTGCGCGCGCTGGGCTTCCCGATCGAGCGCGTCATTGCCACCGGCAATGCCGCGAGCGAGCGCAGTCCGAAGGCCGAGGCGATCGAGATGCTGCGCCCGCTCGCCTTCGTCGACGACTACCTGCCGTTCCTGCGCGGCCTGCCCGAGGCGGTACACACGGCCCTGGTGCTGCGGGCGCCCAACGGCAGCCCGAACGAGGGTGCCGAGCTGGCACTCGCCAAGTCGGTGCACCAGGATCTGGCCGAGTTCACCGACCATTGGCTCGCGCACGGCGCCGCCGCAAAGCCGGTTCAGCGGCGTGGGGCAGCCGGCGGCGGCACTGCAGACTCTTCGTCGTCGTCCGGCGTCGGTTGGCTTTCGACGCGATAGCCTTCGCTGGCCCAGGCGCCGAAATCGAGGTTCTTGCAGCGCTTGCTGCAAAACGGCCGGTACGGGTTGGCGCCGGAATAGACGCTCTCGCCGCCGCAGGCCGGGCAGCGCACCTTGCGCGGCGCGATGCGGTCGGTCATCGGGAAGCCTCAGAGCCACGCTGGGCAGCGGCGCGGGCACGCGCGCAGTGGTACGGCGAGATGCTCACTCGGTAAGTTCCGTGCTTGGCACTGTGGTGCGAGCCACCTTCGGAACGGCCGCGCGGCGGCTCATGCGCAAAGTGTCAGCTCGAAGCTCGTGTCGGCCGGGCTGGGTTTCAATCGACCCTCGCCGTCCTGCTGCATCAGGCGCACACTCACCATCAGCCGGTGGCCGCTGATCTCCGGCACGACGGCGTCGGCTTCATCGACCCGTACCCGAATCAACTGGAAGACGCGGCCCGCCGGCAGGCTCTGCTGGTATTGCCCCGCGATGGCAATGACCTTGTGCGGCGAGCCGGAGTCGCGCAGCAGGCCCAGCAGCACCTGCAGCGCCTCGGCCAGCGGCATCAGCCCGCCGACCCATTGCAGCAGGTCGGCGCGGCGGCGCCGTGGGTCGAACTGCTGCCAGGCGTGATAGGCCGGCAGGTCGAACTCGCAGGTGCCGCCGGGGATGCCGATGCGGCTGCGGATGCTCATCAGCCACTCGTTGCCGGTGAGTGACGCGCCGGCCTTGCCCGGCAGTTCGTTGAGCTTGCCGAAGGCACTGTCGATGCGCTGAACGATGTCGTCGAGCGCCGCCTCGGAAACCGAGGGGTTGCCACGGTAGCCGTTGAACTGCCCCTTGTGCTTTTCGAGTTCCTTCAGCAGGTCGGACTTCAGGTCGGCACGCGCGCCCACGTCCATGATCTCGAAGATCGTCGCCAGCGCGTAATGATGGTCGAGCGCCGCGTCGCGCGCGATCAACTGCCCGAGGCGGTCGAACAGGTGCTCGAGCCGCAGCATCGTCCGGATGCTCTCGTTGAACGGATATTCGTAGCGGATCAAGGCGGATTGGGCAAGGAAGAATTCCCGCCGTGGCGGGTTCACGCCCCGGATTGTTCCACAGCGCCCGGCGCTGCGGTTTCTTCATTCTCGGGAGACGACGCGATCCAGCAGGAGTCGAATCTCCGCCTCGAGTTCCGCCAACGAGATGCCGTCGTTGTAGATGACGGCGTCGGCCGCCGCGCGCCGCGCGGCCCGCGTCGCCTGGCTGGCGATCACACCGAGCGCGGTCTCGCGGCTCCAGCCGGGGCGCCCCAGCACGCGCTCGAGCTGCGTCGCCTCGCCGCAGTCGACGACCCAGACGCGGTCCACCTGGCGCCGCCAGCGGCCCGACTCGACCAGCAACGGCACGTCGAAGACGACCGGCCAGGTGGTGGCGGTCGCGGCCTGACGCTCGCATTCGATGCCGATCAGCGGGTGCAGGATCGCCTCGAGGCGCTGCCGTGCGTCGGGCTCGGCGAAGACGCGTGCGCGCATCTGCGCGCGGTCGAGGCCGCCGGCGGCATCGAGCGCTTCGGCACCGAACGCCGCGCGGATCGCGTCGATCGCCGCACCGCCGGGTGCGGCCAGCTGGCGCGCGATCGCATCGGTGTCGACGAGCGTTGCGCCGTGGCGCACCAGCAGCGCGGCCGCGGTGCTCTTGCCGCTGCCGATGCCGCCGGTCAGGCCGATGCGCACGTCGCGGTTCCGGCTCTACATCCAGCCCAGCCAGCCGAGAACACGGCGCTCGCCGGCGAGCATCACCAGCAAGCCGGCGCCGGCGAGGAACGGCCCGAACGGCACGTAGCGGCCCTCGCGCAACGCGGAATTGAGTTTCATCACGATGCCGACGATCGCCCCGAGCAACGAGGCTGCGAGCACGATCGGCAGGATCATCTTCAGGCCGAGCCAGGCGCCGAGTGCCGCGAGCAGCTTGAAGTCGCCAAAGCCCATGCCTTCCTTGCCGGTGGCGAGCTTGAAGAGCCAGTAGACCGACCAGAGCGAGAGATAGCCTGCCACCGCGCCCCAGACCGCCGTGCCGAGCGGCACGGTCCAGCCAAGCGCGCTGGCGACCAGCCCGGCCCACAGCAGCGGCAGGGTCAGGGTATCGGGCAGCAAGGTCGTGTCCCAGTCGATGCCGGCCAAGGCGATCAGTACCGCGGCAAAGCCGCACCACAGCAAGGCGACCGGCTGGCCGCCGAAGCGCCAGGCGACGAGTCCGAAGAGCGCCGCGGTGAGGATCTCGATCAGCGGGTAGCGCAGCGAGATTGGCGCTCGGCACGCCGAGCAACGGCCGCGCAGCGCGAGATAGCTGAACACCGGCAGGTTCTCGTGCCAGGCGATCGGATGCGCGCACGCCGGGCAGCGCGAACGCGGCCGCGACAGGCTGAGTGCCGGAGTGGCGGCCGCCGGGAGTCCGAGCAGTTCGGCGCTCTCGGCCTTCCAGCCGTGCTCGAGCATCTGCGGCAGTCGGTGTATCACGACGTTGAGGAAGCTGCCGACCACGAGGCCCAGCAGCGCGAGCACCGCAGGTGACAGCAGCAGGGCTAGGGCGTCGGCATCCATTGAGAAGGAAAGAACAGCACGGCGCGGCTCAGTGAAGCCCCTCGGTTGCCGGGTACGGCAACCGGTCTCCCGTGGGGACGAGCCCGGCTTCGGGCGGCCGTGCGCACGGGCTCAGACCACTTGGCCAAGCTTGAAGATCGGCAGGTACATCGAGACGACGATACCGCCGATCAAGGTGCCGAGGATGACGATGATGAAAGGCTCCATCAGGCTCGAGAGCCCCTTCACCGCCTCGTCGACCTCGTCCTCGTAGAACTCGGCCGCCTTGCCGAGCATCTGGTCGAGCGAGCCCGATTCCTCGCCGATTGCGCACATCTGGATCACCATTGTCGGGAACACGCCGGTGGTCTGCATCGAGGTGGTCAGCGCCGAGCCTGTCGACACGTCGCGCTGGATCTGCTCGGTGGCGTCCTTGAAGACTGCGTTGCCCGCCGCGCCGCCGACCGAGTCGAGCGCCTCGACCAGCGGCACGCCGGCGGCGAACATCGTCGAGAGCGTACGTGTCCAGCGCGCCACCGACGACTTGTTGACGAGTTCACCGAAAACCGGCACGCGCAACAAGGCGCGGTCCATGATTCTTTGCATCTTCAGCGAGCGCTTCCACGATTCCATGAAGAAGTAGACGCCACCACCCAGGATGCCGAAGATCAGGTACCAGTAATTGACGAAGAACTTCGACATCGCGATGACGACCAGTGTCGGTGCCGGCAAGTCGGCGCCGAATGACTTGAAGACGTCCTCGAAGGCCGGAATGACGAAGATCATGATCACCGAGAGCACGACGAAGGCGACCACCAGCACCGCCACCGGGTAGATCAGCGCCGACTTGATCTTGTTCTTGATCGCCATCGTCTTTTCCTGGTAGATGGCCAGGCGATCGAGCAAGGCCTCCAGGATGCCGCCGGTCTCGCCGGCTTCCACCAGATTGCAGTAGAGCGCGTCGAAATGAAGCGGGTGCTTGCGGAATGCCGCCGACAGGCTGGTGCCGGTCTCGACATCCGAGCGGATGTCGGTCAAGAGACGGGTGAGTTTCGGGTTGGTGCTGCCGCGGGCGACGATGTCGAACGACTGGATCAGCGGCACGCCGGCGCGCATCATCGTCGACAACTGGCGCGTGAAGATGGCGATGTCCTTTTGCTTGATCGACCGCCCGCCGCTCATGCGGCGCTTCTTCACCTTGTTGACCATCACGCCCTGACGGCGCAGGCTGGCGCTGACCATCGCGGTGCCGCCCGCGCGCATCTCGCCGCGAACGATCTTGCCGTTCTTGTCCTTGCCTTCCCATTCGAAGACGATGTCCTTGATCTTCTTCGCGGCCAGTGCTGTCGTCGCCATGTTGTCTCCGAGGCTAGCGTCGCCTCGCCCCCAGGTGGTCGATGTCGCGGCTATTCGTTGGTCACCGAGATGATTTCCTCGAGCGTCGTCACGCCGGCGCGGACCTTGATCAGGCCCGATTGCCGCAGGTCGCGCACGCCTTCGCGCTGCGCCTGCTGCGCGATGTCGATCGAGGTGCCCTCGGCGAGGATGATCCGCTGGATCTCCTCGGTGATCGGCATCACCTGGTAGACGCCGACCCGCCCCTTGTAGCCGTTGCTGCAGGCCGAGCAGCCGACCGCCCGGTAGGGGCGCCAGTTGCCGTCGAGTTCCTCGGCCTTGAAGCCCGCCTTCAGCAGCGCCTCGCGAGGATAGTCGGCCTGCGCCTTGCAGTTCTCGCAGAGCTTCCTCGCCAGCCGCTGCGCCGTGATCAGCAGCACGCTCGAGGCGATGTTGAAGGGGGCCACGCCCATGTTGAGCAGCCGCGTGAGCGTCGTCGGCGCGTCGTTGGTGTGCAGGGTCGACATCACCATGTGGCCGGTCTGGGCGGCCTTGATCGCGATGTCGGCGGTCTCGAGGTCGCGGATTTCGCCGACCATGATGATGTCCGGATCCTGGCGCAGGAACGACTTCAGCGCTGCTGAAAAGGTGAGGCCGGCCTTGTCGTTGACGTTGACCTGGTTGACGCCGGGCAGGTTGATTTCCGCAGGATCCTCGACCGTGGAGATGTTCACGCCCGGCTGGTTCAGGATGTTCAGGCAGGTGTAGAGCGAGACGGTCTTGCCGCTGCCTGTGGGCCCCGTCACCAGCACCATTCCGTAGGGCCGCTGGATGATCCTCAGCAGCCGGTCCTTCTCGATCTTCTCGTAGCCGAGCGCATCGATGCCGACCTTCGCGCTCGACGGGTCGAGGATCCGGATCACGATCTTCTCGCCGAACAAGGTCGGCAAGGTCGAGACGCGAAAGTCGATCGCCTTGGCGCCGAACTTCAGCTTCATGCGGCCGTCCTGCGGCACGCGCTTTTCAGCGATGTCCAGACGCGAGATCACCTTGATGCGCGACGAGAGCTTGTCCTTGATCGCGATCGGCGGCTGCGTGATCTCGCGCAGCTCGCCGTCGATGCGAAAGCGCACCCGGTAGTGGTATTCGTAGGGCTCGAAGTGCAGGTCGGAAGCGCGTGCGTTGATCGCATCGATCAGCATCTTCTGCAGGAAGCGCACGATCGGCGCGTCCTCGACCTCGGTGGTTTCGGCGGCTTCCTGCGGGCTGCTGACGTCGTCGGTGACCTCGAATTCGAAGTCGGCCGAGGCGAGCGCCTCCATCGTCTCGTTGGCGCTGCTGCCGCTGCCTTCGAGCAGCCGGGCCAGCTTGTCGTGTTCGACGATGACCCATTCGGGCGTGAGCTGCGTCGCGAACTTGATGCGCTCGGCCGCTTCCTGGTCGGTCGGGTCGGCGCCGCCGATAAAGAGCCGGCTGCCGCGCTTGCCGAGCACGACCACCTGGTATTGCGCCGCGAGCTTGCGGTCGATGATGTCGCGCGGCAGGCGTTCGGCATCTACTGCGGAGAGATCGAGCAGCGGCAGCGCCAGGGCACCGGAGAGCGTGTGTGCGAGGTCGCTCGGCGAAACCGCGCCGGCGCCGATGACCAATGAGACGAAGCTGCTGCGCTTGTCCTTGGCGCTGCGGATCAGGTCTTCTGCGGCCTTCTCGCTGAGCTTGCCGGCGTGCACCAGCACTCTGGCGACGCCGGAGAGGGCTGAATGTGGAGCTTCGGCTACGGTGTCCACGGTTCGGCCACTTGATACGGTCTTGCAACGATCGGGCGATCATCGCCGATACACCAGGGGGTGTAAACGACGGCGCGGCGCGGCGTCGCCAACAATTCACGCGAGTGGCAAGGCCTGTGCAGGCTGAACGGCCGAATGGCCCAATTGGTCGGGGTGAGAGGATTCGAACCTCCGGCCTCTACGTCCCGAACGTAGCGCTCTACCAGGCTAAGCTACACCCCGATCTGACCGAGATTGAGAGCCCGGACTGCATAGCGAAGCCTCAAGACGAGCGCTCCACCGATCGAACGCATAATTCTAGCAGAGCATCGCGGTACGCCGAGGGGGCGAGCAGTTGCAAGGCGGCCACGGCCTTGTCGGTTTCTGAGCGCGCCGCATCGCGCGTGGCGCCGATCGCGCCGGTGCGGCGCACGATATCGACGATCTCCGGCAGGCGTGCGATCTCGCCCTGTTCGATGGCATGGCGGATCAGGTGGCGCTCGTCCGCCGCGCCGCGTTCCATCGCGATCAGCAGCGGCAAGGTCGGCTTGCCTTCGCGCAGGTCGTCGCCGACGTTCTTGCCGAGTTCGGCCGTGGCGCCTTCGTAGTCGAGCAGGTCGTCGATGAGCTGGAACGCGGTACCGAGCGAGCGGCCGTAGTCGGCACACGCCTCCTCGACGGCCGGGCTGGCCTCGGCCAAAACCGCGCCGAGCCTCGCGCTGGCCTCGAACAGCTTGGCGGTCTTGAAGCGGATCACGCGCAGGTAATCGTCGACGGCGATGTCCGGGTCGTGCATGTTCATCAGCTGCAGCACTTCGCCTTCGGCAATCACGTTGGTCGCATCGGCCAGCACTTCGAGCACGCGCATGCGGCCGACCGAGACCATCATCTGGAAGGCGCGCGAGTAGATGAAGTCGCCGACCAGCACGCTGGCGGCGTTGCCGAACAAGGCGTTGGCGGTCTGGCGGCCGCGCCGCAGCGCCGACTCGTCGACGACGTCGTCGTGCAGCAAGGTCGCGGTGTGGATGAACTCGACCGTCGCGGCCAGTTCGAAGCGCTCACGGCCGGCGTAGCCGAGGGCGCTCGAGAACATCAGCACCAGCATCGGCCGGATGCGCTTGCCACCGGCGCTGATGATGTAGCGGGCGATCTGGTTGATCAGCGCGACATCCGACGCGAGCCGGCGCTGGATCACGTCGTCGACCTGTTGCATGTCGGCCGCCATGAGGCGCGGGGCGGTCGGGGCGAAGTCGGCGAAGGTGGTGGACGGACGGGGCACGTGAGGGCTCGAGGGCAGGGCGATTATAGAAACCGCCACGTCGGCGGCCATCGGATCGCGCGCGGCGGCGCAACAATTGCGAGATGTCGGCCAATAGAATCGACGAATGGTATAGTTATGGGCTCTGCGCAGAGCGCCTTGCCTGCGATGGGTCGACTGGTTGGCGTATCGCAGCCGTGTTCGGTCGCCGCGAGGAGCGCCTGGTTCCCGGCGGCGCAGCAGAGGCAATCGTTGAAAGGGTGGACATGTACGCGGTCATAAAAACCGGTGGCAAGCAATACAAGGTGGCCGCGGGCGAGAAGATCAAGATCGAGCAGATCCCGGCCGAGGTCGGCCAGTCGATCACGCTCGATCAGGTGCTCGCGATCGGCGGCGGCGCCGACTTGACGTTCGGCACGCCGCACGTCAGCGGCGCGACCGTCGTCGCGACGGTGCTGGCCCAGGGCCGGCACGACAAGGTGCGAATCTTCAAGATGCGCCGGCGCAAGCACTACCAGAAGCGCCAGGGTCATCGGCAGAACTACACCGAAATCGAAATCAACGCAGTCAACGCCTGAGCGTTGCTGCCCGCAAGGAGCTAGACCATGGCACAGAAAAAGGGCGGCGGCTCGACCCGCAACGGCCGCGACTCACAGCCGAAGATGCTCGGCGTCAAGGTGTTCGGTGGCCAGAAAATCACCGCCGGCGCCATCATCGTGCGTCAGCGCGGTACGCGCTTTCATGCCGGGACCAATGTGGGCATCGGCCGCGACCACACCTTGTTCGCGCTGGCCGATGGCGAAGTCGGCTTTGCCATCAAGGGGCCGCACAATCGCCAGACGGTGTCCGTCAGCACGTCCTGACGCGCCGTTCGTTACCATCGAAGTCGTCGCCGGCAACGGCGGCAACGGTTGCGCGAGCTTTCGGCGCGAGAAGTTCATCCCGTTCGGCGGCCCGAACGGGGGCGACGGTGGCCGCGGCGGCAGCGTCTTCGCGGTAGGCGACCGCAACCTCAACACCCTCATCGACTTTCGCTACGCACGCCGCCACGAAGCGCGCAAAGGCGAGAACGGGCGCGGCTCCGACCAGTTCGGGGCGGCCGGCGCGGACATCGTGCTGCGCATGCCGATCGGCACGATCATCCGAGACGCCGACAGCGGCGAGCCCCTCGTCGAACTGCTGGTGCCCGGCGAGCGCGTGCTGCTCGCCAAGGGCGGCGATGGCGGCTTCGGCAACCTGCACTTCAAGAGCAGCACGAACCGGGCGCCGCGGCAAAAGACACCGGGCTGGCCGGGCGAGGAAAAAAAACTCCAGCTCGAGTTGCGGGTGCTGGCCGACGTCGGGCTGCTCGGCATGCCCAATGCCGGCAAGTCGACCCTGATCGCGGCCGTCTCCAACGCGCGGCCGAAGATCGCCGACTATCCGTTCACGACCCTGCACCCGAATCTCGGCGTCGTGCGCGTCGGCCCGGAGCAAAGCTTTGTCGTCGCCGACATTCCGGGGCTGATCGAAGGCGCGGCCGAAGGTGCCGGGCTCGGCCACTTGTTCCTGCGCCATCTGCAGCGCACGGAGTTGCTGCTGCACCTGGTCGATTTTGCGCCGCAGGACGGCAGCGATCCGGTGGCGCAGGTACGGGCGATCGCAGCGGAACTGAAGAAATACGATGCCAAGCTTTACGCCAAGCCGCGCTGGCTTGTGCTCAACAAGCTCGACATGGTGCCCGCCGACGAGCGTGAACGCCGCATCAAGGAGTTCGTGCGGCGGCTGCGCTGGAAGGGCCCGCTATTCGGGATCTCGGCGCTGACGCGCGAAGGCTGCGAGCCGCTCGTCCAGGCGGTCTACCGGCATGTCGCGCAGCACCGCGGGGTGGTGCCGGACGACCCCGACCCGCGCTTCGATGCTGCCGCTGAGCCGGACACGGCCGGCGGCGCCGACGCCGATCCCCGTGGGCCCGAGCCTGGGGGGCATGCCGATGTCGAACGCGCTGCCGCCACGCGGCCGGCAGCGCGGCGCGCGAGGCGGCACCCGTGAACGGCGACTTGCAGCACGCGCGCCGCATCATCGTCAAGGTCGGCTCGAGCCTGGTCACCAACGACGGCCGCGGCATCGACGCGACGGCGGTCGGCAACTGGTGCCGGCAGATGGCGCAGCTTGCCGCCGGCGGGCGCGAGCTGGTGATGGTCTCGAGCGGTGCGGTTGCCGAAGGCATGCAGCGCCTCGGCTGGACACAGCGGCCGCGCGGCATCCACGAATTGCAGGCCGCCGCCGCGGTCGGCCAGATGGGCCTGGCGCAAATTTACGAATCACGGCTGCGCGAGCAGGGCGTGCGCAGCGCGCAGGTACTGCTGACCCACGCCGACCTTGCCGATCGCGAGCGCTATCTGAACGCGCGCTCGACCTTGCTGACCTTGCTTGGCCTGAAGGTCATCCCGGTGATCAACGAGAACGACACCGTCGTCAACGACGAGATCAAGTTCGGCGACAACGACACGCTCGGTGCACTCGTTGCCAACCTGCTCGATGCCGACGCCTTGATCATCCTCACCGATCAGCAGGGTCTTTATGCAGCCGACCCGCGCCGCGACCCGGCGGCCGAACTGATCTGCCGCGCGCAGGCCGGTGCGCCGGAGCTCGAGCAGATGGCCGGTGGTGCAGGATCGGCCATCGGCCGCGGCGGCATGCTGACCAAGGTGCTGGCTGCCAAGCGCGCCGCGCGCAGCGGTGCCGACACGGTGATCGCCTCGGGCCGCGAGCCCGACGTGCTGCTGCGGCTGGCAGCCGGCGAGAGCATCGGCACCTTGCTGCTGGCGACGACCGCGAAGCTTGCGGCGCGCAAGCAGTGGCTGAGCAACCAGCTGCAACTGCGTGGCGTGGTGACGATAGACGACGGTGCCGGGCTGCAGGTGCGCGACCGGGGGAAAAGCCTGCTGCCGATCGGCGTGGTTCGGGTCGAAGGCGAGTTCCACCGCGGCGAGGTCATTGCGGTGCGCGACCTTCGCGGCAACGAGCTGGCGCGCGGCCTCACCAATTACGGCAGCGGCGAGGCGCGTCTGATCGCACGCCATCCGTCGAGCGAATTCGAACGACTGCTCGGCTACACCGGTGAGCCCGAGCTGATCCATCGCGACAACCTCGTGCTGCAAGCCTCGGGCCGCGGCCCTCGCGAGGCGCGCTGACGCGGCCGGTGCAGCTCTCAGCCGGGTGGCAGCACCGATGCGGCTTCGCTGCCGCCTTGGGTGCGCTCGACGCTGGTTTCGTCGCGATGGTGCAGCCGCATGCCCGAGCGCAGGTAACGGTTGTGCTGCGTGCTGCGCGGCAGGAAGCGCGCGAGTTCGGTGAGCGCCATCTGGTAGACATTGCGCTTGAACTCGATGACGACGTCGAGCGGAATCCAGTATTCGTTCCAGCGCCAGGCGTCGAACTCGGGGTGGTTGGTTGCACGCAGGTTCATGTCGCTGTCGCGCCCGGTGAGCTGCAGCAGATACCAGATCTGCTTTTGCCCGCGATAGTGGCCGCGAGCATCGCGCCGGATGTAGTGCAACGGCACCTCGTAGCGCAACCAATCGCGGGTGCGCGCGACGATGCGCACATGCTCCGGATGAAGCCCCACCTCCTCGTGGAGTTCGCGGTACATCGCCTGCTCGGGCGTCTCGCCGTAATTGATGCCCCCTTGCGGGAACTGCCAGGAGTGGGTGCGGATGCGTTTGCCCCAGAACACCTGATTGCGCGGGTTGAGCAGGACGATGCCGACGTTGGGTCTGAACCCCTCACGGTCGAGCATAATCAACCTCACTGCGTTCGTTGAATCCATTATTGCACCGGATGCGCGGGATTCGACCCTTGGGGTTACCCGCTACCCGCGCCGCTGCAGCAAAGCCGGCCGCGCCCCGGCCACCTCCATGAAAGCCAGCCAGTTCTTCATTTCCACGCTCAAGGAAGCGCCTGCCGATGCCGAAGTCATCAGTCATCGGCTGATGCTGCGTGCGGGCTTCATCAAGCGCCTGGGCGCTGGCATCTACAGCTACATGCCGATGGGGCTGCGCGTGATGCGCAAGATCGAGGCCATCGTGCGTGAAGAAATGAACCGTGCCGGTGCGATCGAACTGCTGATGCCGGTGGTGCAACCGGCCGAACTCTGGCAGGAGTCGGGCCGCTTCCAGAAGTACGGGCCCGAGTTGCTGCGCGTACAGGACCGGCACGAACGCGACTTCGTGATCCAGCCGACCAGCGAGGAGGTCGTGACCGACATCGCGCGCCAGGAGTTGCGCAGCTATCGCGCGCTGCCAAAGAATTTCTATCACATCCAGACCAAGTTCCGCGACGAACGCAGGCCACGCTTCGGCGTGATGCGTGGCCGCGAGTTCACGATGAAGGACGCGTACTCGTTCGACCGCGACGCGGCGGCGGCCGGCGAGAGCTACGCGGTGATGTATGCGGCCTACATGCGCATCTTCGAGCGCCTGGGCCTGAGGTTCCGCGCGGTCGCGGCCGACACCGGCGCCATCGGCGGCGACCGTTCGCACGAATTCCAGGTCATCGCCGACACCGGCGAGGACGCGATCGTCTATTGCCCGACGTCCGACTACGCCGCCAACATGGAGCTGGCCGAGGCGCTGCCCTTGCTCACCGAGCGAGCCGCTCCGGCCGAAGCGCTGCAAAAGACGCCGACGCCGGGCAAGGCCACCTGCGGCGATGTCGCAGCCTTCCTCGGATTGCCGATCGAGCGCACGGTGAAATCTTTGGTGCTGGCAGCCGACTCGACCGTTGAAGCGGGCGGCGGCAATGCGACCTTGTGGCTGCTGCTGGTGCGCGGCGATCATGCCCTCAACGAGGTCAAGGCCGGCAAGCTCGATGGACTGGCCGGTTTTCGCTTCGCGACGAGCGCGGAGATCGTCGCCACCTTCGGCTGCCAGCCCGGCTACCTCGGGCCGATCGGCCGGCGTTCTGCGGTCAAGGTTGTCGCCGATCGGACGGTTGCCGCGATGAGCGACTTCGTCTGCGGGGCCAACGAGGCCGATTGCCACTACACCGGCGTCAACTGGGGCCGGGATCTGCCCGAACCCGACATCGTCGCCGACATCCGCAACGCCGTCACCGGTGATCCGTCGCCCGACGGACAGGGCGTGCTGGCGATCCAGCGCGGCATCGAGGTTGGCCACGTCTTCTTCCTCGGCACCAAGTACAGCCGCGCCATGGACGCCACCTTTCTCGACGAGAACGGCAAGGCGCAGTTCTTCGAGATGGGCTGCTACGGCATCGGCATCAGTCGCATCCTCGGCGCCGCGGTCGAGCAGAACAACGACGCGCGCGGCATGATCTGGCCGACCGCGATCGCACCGTTTGCTGTGGTCATCTGCCCGATCGGCTACGAGCGCTCGGAAGCGGTACGCGCCACGGCCGACGCGCTGCATGCCGAGCTCGAAGCGCAGGGCGTCGATGTGGTGCTCGACGACCGTGGCGAGCGGCCCGGCGCGATGTTCGCCGACTGGGAACTGATCGGCGTGCCGCACCGCATCGTGCTGTCGGATCGGGGCCTGAAGGAAGGCCAGGTCGAATACCAGGGCCGGCGCGACGCGCAGGCCGAGGTGTTGCCGCTGGCCGGCATTGCGGCACATCTGCAAGCAAGACTATGAGGCCGGCACTCTCCCACCATGGGAGACAGCGCCGGTGCCTCGCCGCGACGCTCGTCACGGCGCCCGCCTTGAGTCTGCTGCCACGCTCCGCGCACGCCGGCGCGCAAGTCGAAGAGCCCTTGGCCGACTCGGTGCGCTCGGCGCTCTCGGCCGCCGTGGCCGACAGCGCGCCGCCCAAGCCGGCATTCGAGACCAGAGACCAGCGCATGTCCCACCTGCGCTGGCTCGGCGAAATGAGCGGACGGCTCAAGAAGCGCGAGACCGACCTGACCCGGCGCCGTGAGTTTCTCGACACCCTGTGGTATGAAAGCCGGCGCGCCGGGCTCGACACGGCGATGGTGCTCGGCCTGGTGCAGGTCGAGAGCGGCTTTCGGCGATACGCGATCAGCAGTGCCGGTGCGCGCGGCTATATGCAGGTGATGCCGTTCTGGGCCCGCTTGATCGGCGACGGCGATGTCGGCCGGCTGTTTCACATGCAGACCAATCTGCGCTTCGGCTGTGTCATCCTGCGCCACTACCTGAACCAGGAAAGCGGCAATCTCTACCTGGCGCTGGGCCGCTACAACGGCAGTCGCGGCCGCGCGCCGTATCCGAACGCGGTGCTGGCGGCGCGCCAGCAGTGGGAAGCAGCGCCGGCGATGGCCTGAGCGCGGGCGCTCAACGCCGCTCGGCCGGCAGTCCTTCCCACGACAGCGGTGCGGCATCCGCGACGCCGAGCAGCGCGAGCACGCGTTCGACGCTGTCGTCGATGAGCTCGGCAATCGTCTCCGGCCGGTGGTAGAACGCCGGCAGCGGCGGAAAGATGATGCCGCCCATCTCGGTCACCAGTGTCATGTTGCGCAGGTGTGCCAGGTTGAAAGGCGTCTCGCGCACCATCAGGATCAGCCGGCGGCGTTCTTTCAACGCGACGTCGGCGGCGCGCGTCAGGAGATTGTCGGAGTAGCCCTGCGCGACCGCGGCGAGCGTCTTCATCGAGCAGGGCGCCACCACCATGCCGGTGCTGGCGAACGAGCCGCTGGCGATTGCCGCGCCGACCTCGGACGGGTGGTAGGCGACATCGGCCAGCGCCTCGAGCGCCTTGCGATCGAGGCCGAGCTCGTGGTGGACGTTGAGCAGGCCCGCTGCACTCACCACCAGGTGTGTCTCGCGGCCCGCTTCGCGCAGGCGCGCAAGCAGACGCACCGCGTAGGCCGCGCCGGTGGCGCCGGTGATGCCGACGACCACGCGCGCGCTTACCGGACTACCCTCCGGCTGCTTCGCAGCCACCTCCCCGAGGGAGGAGGAGCGTCGCCTTCGGGCGGCCGCGCGGCGGCGCTCATCACCCGATCAGGCCGGCGTGCCGAGCGTCTGTTGGAGTTCGCCGGCCTGGTACATCTCGGTGAGGATGTCCGAGCCGCCGACGAATTCGCCGTTGATGTAGAGCTGCGGGATGGTCGGCCAGTTGGAGTAGGTCTTGATGCCCTGGCGGATCGCTTCGTCGTCGAGGACGTTGACCGTCGTCAGATCCTCGACCTTGCAGGCGTTGAGGATCTGGATCGCCCGGCCGGAAAACCCGCACATCGGGTAGTCGGCCGTGCCCTTCATGAAGAGGACGACACGGTGGTTCTTGACCAGATCGTCGATGCGCTGTTTAACGTCGTTCATATGCTGGACCGCAATGGGGATGAGGAAAAGACAAAGGATACGGCAAAGCGCGCGGCGCGACGCCCGCGCGACGCGAAGACCTTGCGTCGCCGCAAGCCGCTGCGCGGCCGAGTGGCGAGCCGGGCCGCCTAGAACGCGTACGAGACGCCGACCTGCAGCACCGGCGAGAGCCGCATCTCACGGATCACGTCGTCGAGGCTTTGCGAACCGTTGGCCACGCGGCCGAAGCGGATCGCGCTGCCGGGCTGCAGCGACATCAGCCCGAGATCGGCGCTGAAGCTCCAGCCGCCGCGACCGGCGAGTCCGGTGTAGCCGATGCCGATGTAGGGCACGGCGGCGGCTTCGCCGCTGTCCGCTGTGTAAGGGCCCGCGGCCGTGCCGAAGACGCGGCGGCTGAGGCCGAAAGCGCCGCTGCCCGGCACCTGGTTGCCGAGGAACTGCGCGCGCGGGCCGACGAGCAGGCCGCTGGTGGCGCGGAACCCCTCGCTGCTGCCTGCGGCGCGCGGCTCGGCCCTGAAGTAGTAGTCGGCCATCAGGCTCATGCCGTCGGTCTTCAGCCCCTGTTGCGGCACCGAGAAACCCGGTCGCCATTCGGGCGCCGCGATGGTCAGCCGGCCCTGCCAGTGCGACCAGGGCAGGGCGTCGGCGCTGACCCTCAGCCCCTCGCCTTCGAGCGCCAGCGCCGCCGAAGCGTTGCCGAGGATGACAGCGGCCAATATCCAGCGGATGTAGCTCACGGCAGCCCCCTTTTGAATGGCGCGGTGTTTCCGCGCCGTGTTTGCGTTGATGCTACGCCGCTGCGCGCCGTTGGGGGCGATCAACCCCGAGGCCGATCGCCGGAACAAGACGCACGGCCTGCCGCATTTCACGGCTACGGCGCATGCGCTGTAACCGCTCGCTTACACCTTGCGCGCGAGCCGGCCGGCGCTGCAGCGGGGCAGGCCGGCGAGATCGGCGCGCGTTTGCAACGCTTGGAAACCGGCCGCCTGCAGCAGCGCGCAGACCGCCGCGGCCTGGTCGTGGCCATGCTCGAGCAGCAGCCAGCCGCCGGCTTCGAGGTGCGCGGCGGCGCCGGCGACGATGACACGCAGCGCGGCCAAGCCGTCGGCGCCGGAGACGAGCGCAAGCGCGGGCTCGTGGCACAGCGCGTCGAGGTGCGGATCGCCTGCGGCGACATAAGGCGGATTGGCCAGCGCCAGATGCACGAGGCGGCCGGCCAGCGGCTCCCACCATGAACCGTGCAGAAAGACGAGGTCGAGGCCCAGATGCAGGGCATTGGCACGTGCAACGTCGAGCGCCGGCAGGCTCGCATCAACAGCCAGGACCTCGGCCTCGGCGTGCCTGTGCTTGACGGCCAGCGCAATGGCGCCACTGCCGGTTCCGAGATCGGCGACACGGGGTTGCGCCAGTGCCGCGAACTCGACTTGCAGCAACTCGAGCGCCCAGTCGACCAGCGTTTCGGTCTCCGGCCGCGGCACCAATACGCGCGCATCGACCTGCAGCATGAGGCCGTGGAATTCTCGCTCGCCCACGAGGTAGGCAAGCGGCTCGCCGGCGGCACGGCGCCTCAGGTCACGGCGCAACTCGGTCGCCAGCGATGCCTCGAGCAGTGCCTCGTCGTGCGCGATGAGCCAGGTGCGCGGCCGGCCGAGCCGGTGCGCGAGCAAGGCCTGTGCATCGAGCCGATCCAGGCCGAGCGCCTTGGCCTCGGCGAGCATTGCCGCGATCGTGCGGGTGCTCATCGGGTCGCCGAATGCTGCGCGCCCGGATATCCGGGGCGAGGCGGCACGCCCGGCTTCGAACGGCAGAAGCTCGACACACGGCGCCTCACGCGCCGCTTTCCAGCAGCGCAAGCTGCTCGGCCGCCTGCGCCGCCTGCAGGGCTGCGACGACCTCGTCGAGGTCGCCGTCGAGGATCGCGGCAAGCTTGTAGAGCGTGAGGTTGATGCGGTGGTCGGTGAAGCGGCCTTGCGGGAAGTTGTAGGTGCGGATGCGGTCGCTGCGTTCGCCGCTGCCGATCAGCCCTTTGCGCGTTGCCGCTTCCTTGGAGGCGCGCTCGCTGCGCTCGCGCTCGCGCAGCCGTGCCGCCAGCACCGCCAGCGCCTTGGCCTTGTTGCGGTGCTGCGAGCGGTCGTCCTGGCATTCGGCCTGTCGGTCTTGTTGACGTGCTGGCCGCCCGCCCCGCTGGCGCGGAAGGTGTCGATGCGCAAGTCGGCGGGATCGAGCCGGATTTCCTCGGCGGCATCCGGTTCGGCAAGCGCTGCGACGGTGCAGGTGCTGGTGTGGATGCGGCCCTGCGTCTCGGTCACCGGCACGCGCTGGACGCGGTGGCCGCCGGACTCGAACTTCAGTTGCGCGTAGACGTCGTCACCGGTGATGTGCAGCACGAGCTCGCGGTAGCCGCCGAGCTCGCTTTGGCTCTCAGACATCACCTCGGTCTTCCAGCCCTTGCGCTCGCTGTGGCGCAGGTACATGCGCGCGAGGTCAGCGGCAAACAGCGCCGATTCGTCACCACCGGTTCCGGCACGGATCTCGAGAAAGACATTGTGCGCATCGTCAGGGTCGCGCGGCAGCAAGGCGGCGCGCAGCTCGAAGTGCAAGGCCTCGAGGTCGATCCCGGCTTGTTCGATCTCCTCCTGCGCGAGTTGTGCGATGTCCGGGTCGGGCTGCTGCAGCAGCTCGTGCGCCGCGGCCAGGTCGCGCTCGCGCTGCTCGTAGCGGCGAAAGCCTTGCACCAGACCGGCGACTTCGGCGTGTTCGCGTGTGAGTTCGCGCAGGCGGTCGAGCCGGCTGGTGATGCCGGCGTCGGCAAGGTTGGCGTCGAGCTCGCTCAGGCGCAGGGCGAGGCGTTCGAATTGGTGGCGCAGGGAAGCTTTCATGCGGTGCTCGAAAGAGGGGCGGAGCACCGGCGCCCGATCGCGCGCCGCGCTGCGCCGAAAGGCAGGGCGCTAACGCTGCGGATCGAGCGGCTTGACGTCGGCCGGGGCGCGCGTACTCTGGCGCAAGAAAAGCCGCGAGACGGTGCGGGCCAGTTGCTCGCGCTGTTCGCCGTCGGCGGCGCGCAATTCGGCCAGCGTGCCATGCAGCATCTTATGCGCGAGGCCGCGCGTCAGCGCTTCCAGCACGTGCTCCAGGTCGGCACCGCCAGCCAGCAACTTGCGTGCGCGTGCCATCTCGATGGCGCGCCAGTCGTCGCTTTGCGCCTGCAGCGCCTGTATCAGCGGCACCGAGCGGCGCTGTGCCAGCCATTGCACGAATCCCTGCACGCCGACCTCGATGATGGCCTCGGCCTGCGCAACCGCGGCCTGGCGCTTCTCGCCGGCGGTCTGCACCATTGCCGAGAGGTCGTCGAGGGTGTAGAGGTAGACATCGGAGAGGCGCCCGATCTCGGGCTCGATGTCGCGCGGCACCGCCAGATCGACCATGAACATCGGGCGGTGGCGCCGTGCCTTGAGCGCGCGTTCGATGGCGCCCAGGCCGATGATCGGCAGCGAGCTTGCGGTGCACGAGACGACGATGTCGAATTCGGCCAGGCGTGCCGGCAGGTCGGCCAGCCGCATCGCCTCGGCGCCGAGGCGGCTGGCGAGCTTCTCGCCGCGGTTCAAGGTGCGGTTGGCCACGGCCATGGCGCGCGGTTCACGCGCCGCAAAATGCGTCGCCGCGAGTTCGATCATCTCGCCGGCGCCCACCATCAGCACGCGCGTGGCGCGCAGATCCTCGAAGAGCTGGGAGGCCAGGCGCACCGCGGCCGCGGCCATGCTGATTGAATGTGCGCCGATCCCGGTCGAGCTGCGCACGTCCTTGGCGACGGCGAACGAGCGCTGGAACATCTGCTGCAAGGTGCTGCCGAGCGTGCCGGCGCTGCTCGCCTCCCGCACCGCCTGCTTCAGCTGGCCCAGAATCTGCGGCTCGCCGAGCACCATCGAGTCGAGTCCGCTCGCGACGCGGAAGGCGTGGCGCGCCGCGGCACCGTCTTCGAGCACATAGGCATGCTCGCGCAAGGCTTGGCTCGCGACGCCGCCGACACCGGCGAGCCAGTCGAACGCCGGACCGACCTGTGATGCCGGCGCGCCGACATAAAGCTCGGTGCGGTTGCAGGTCGAGACAATGGCCACCTCGTGCGCTTCGCACAGCCGGCCACGAAACGCCTGCAAGCTCGAGGCCAGTTGCTCGGGCGCGAAGGCAAACCGGCCGCGCAGGTCCAGCGATGCGGTGTTGTGGTTCAGCCCCAGCGCGAAGACGCTCATGCCTCGATTATAAAATCAGCAAGTTGCGCCCAATGATTGCAAGTCCAACGGAGCCTCCTTGTCACCACTCGATGCTTTTTGGCATCTGCTGAACTTCCTGGCGCCGGCGATCGCCGTCGGCGGGCTGGCCTCGTTGCTTGCCAAGCTTGTCTTCCGGCGCGACCTCAAACGGACGGGCTGGATGAAGCTGTGGCTCTGGGCCGCAGTTTGCTCGGCCGCGGTGTTGCTGGCCGGGCTCATGGTTTTCGGCCACGACGGCACCTATGTGGCGATGGTCGCCGCCTGCGCGGCGAGCCTCTGGTGGGTCGGCCTGCGGCGGCGCTGATGTCTCAGGCGGCTGGTTCGGCCGCGGCGCAGGCAACCTGGCCGCGCAGCGTGTGGCCGCGCACTTCGGTGATGTCGACCTCGACGAGCTGCCCCATCAGGCGCGCGCCGCCGGCAAAGTTGACGACGCGATTGCATTCGGTGCGGCCGCTCAGCTCCAGCGGGTCTTTCTTCGATGGGCCTTCGACCAGCACGGTCTGGCGCGTACCGACGCGTGCCCGGCTGATGCGGTTGCCCTGTTCCTCGAGCAAGGCCTGCAGTTCCTGCAAGCGCTCGAGCTTGCGCGCGGGCGGAGTGGCATCGGCGAGCGACGCGGCCGGCGTGCCCGGCCGCGGGCTGTAGAGAAAGCTGAAGCTGTAGTCGAAGCCGACATCGCGGACGAGCTGCAAGGTGCGGGCGAAATCGTCTTCGGTCTCGCCGGGGAAGGCGACGATGAAGTCGCTCGAGATGGCGATTCCGGGGCGCACCGCGCGAAGCTTGCGCACCGTGCTCTTGTATTCCATCGCGGTGTAGCCGCGCTTCATCGCCGCAAGGATGCGGTCGCTGCCGTGCTGTACCGGCAGGTGCAGGTGACCGACGAGCTGTGGCACTTCGGCGTAGACGTCGACCAGGGCTTGCGTGAATTCGTTCGGATGGCTCGTCGTGTAGCGGATGCGCACGATCCCGGGGATCGCCGCGACGCATTCGATCAGGAGCGCGAAATCCGCGATCTCGGCAGTCTCGCCCATGCGACCGCGGTACGCATTGACGTTCTGCCCGAGCAGCGTGACTTCGCGCACCCCCTGGCCGGCCAGGCCCGCGACTTCGGTCAGCACGTCGTCGAGCGGCCGCGAGACTTCCTCGCCGCGCGTGTACGGAACCACGCAGTAGCTGCAGTACTTCGAGCAGCCTTCCATGATCGAGACGAAGGCGGTCACGCCCTCGACACGGGCCGGCGGCAGATGGTCGAACTTCTCGATCTCGGGGAAGCTGATGTCGACCTGTGGTCGCCGCTCGGTGCGTCGCTGCTCGAGCATCGCCGGCAGGCGGTGCAGGGTCTGGGGCCCGAAGACGAGGTCGACCCAGGGTGCACGCTCGACGATCGCCGCGCCTTCCTGGCTGGCAACGCAGCCGCCGACGCCGATCAGCACGCCTTTTGCCTTCAGGTGGCGCACCCGGCCGAGATCGCTGAAGACCTTCTCCTGAGCCTTCTCGCGCACCGAGCAGGTGTTGAAGAGAATCAGATCGGCCTCGTCGACGTTGCTGGTGGGCTCGTAGCCTTCGGCCGCGTGCAGTACGTCGCTCATCTTGGCCGAGTCGTAAACGTTCATCTGACAGCCAAAGGTCTTGATGTAGACCTTGGGCGCGTCGCCGCGCGGCGCGCTCACGGGCGGCTCCAGCTCTGGGCGATGGGGTCGAAGCGCCATTCGAGCGCTTGCTCGCGCGTAGCGGGCCACGGTTTCTTCGCGGCTTCCTCAGGCGTGAGGATCCAGACATTCTTCACCAGGCCGAGCGGGTCGATGGTGTAGTGCACCAGCAGCCGCGCGCCGGTCAGCGAGGCCGACAGTTGCTGCAGGTTGCCGGTGTCGCGGATGCGGGCGCCGGGGGCGAGCCGCGCGGGTGCATCGTTGAGCGTGACCTCGGGTGCCGCGACGACGACCAGTTCGCCGCGCAAGGCATCGGCCGGGAAGGCGCGCTGCGCAGCGGCCGGCATGCTGAAGACGATCGCGCAGACGGCGAACCAGGCGGAGTGCGGACGGTGCATCCGGCCGATTCTAGCGGCGCACCATTCTTTCTCGATGTATGTGCAGGTCGGGTGCGCAACGGGCATGTCGCTATCGGGTAATCCTGTATAGCCAGGTTGGCGGGGCGCGCAAAAATGCCCAACAGCCAGCGTAGACCCATCACGCTGGTGGCAGAAGTACCGTGGTTTTGGATCGGTTCTCGAACCTGTCTATACAGAAAGGCCCGCCATGAATGTTACAGAGCGCGCGTCGTCGATAACGAACCGTGATGTCGAGACCTTCAAGGGCGACGGCGTGCTGGTCCTTCGCCAGGTTTTCAACGATTGGGTCGAGCCGCTACGCGCCGGCGTGCAGGCCCTGATGACCGACCCCAGCCCGCTCGAGCGCACGGTCAAACCAGCCGATGGCTCGGCGGCGTTCTTTCAGGACTTGTGCAACTGGCAGCGCATTCCCCAGTTCCGCGATTTCGTGTTCGATTCGCCCGCCGGGGAACTGGCCGCGCGCTTGATGGACTCGCAGACAGCGCGCTTTTTTCATGACCACGTGCTGGTCAAGCAGCCGGGCGGCAGCACCGTGACCCCATGGCATCAGGATCAGCCGTATTACTGTGTGGAAGGTTTGCAGAGCGTGAGCTTTTGGATTCCGCTCGACCCGGTATCGCGCGACGTCGTCATGGAATGCGTGCGCGGCTCCCACCGCTGGGGCAAGGGCTTCCGACCGATGCGTTTCGACGGCACCCGGCTTTACGAGAACGACGACTTCGAGTTGATGCCCGACATCGAGGCGCAGCGTGACGAGCTCGACATCATCGGCTGGGACATGCAGCCTGGCGATGCGATTGCGTTCAACTTCCGCACCGTTCATGGAGCGCCCGGAAATCACTCTCCGCGGGCTCGCAGGGTGTTCTCCGCGCGTTGGGTCGGCGACCCGGCTGGACCGGCTTTGCCCCTCTCGTGCTGGCCAAGGAGGCGGGCATCTACAAGAAGCACGGCCTCGACGTGGCGATCAAGAAGATTCCGCAAAAGGACCGCCACCTCGCCATCGCATCGGGGGACGTGCACTGCGCCGCCACGTCGACTGAGACCTGGATCGTCTGGAACGCCAACGGCGTGGCGACCACGCAGATCTTCAAAATGGATCAAGGCATGGGGGCAGACGGCATCGTCGCACGCCCAGGCATTGAAAAGGTTTCGGATCTGAAGGGCAAGACCATCGCGGTCTCCTCTCCCGGCACCAATCCGTACTTCACGCTGGCGTGGGCTCTGAAGAAGAACGGACTCTCCCTCAAGGACGTCAAGCTCACCACATTGGAGCCCGGCCCGGCGGCAAGCGCCTTCGTGACCGGCCAGAACGGCCTGGATGCGGCGGTGACTTACGAACCCTACATCAGTCTGGTGCGCGACAAGCCAGAATCCGGCAAGCTGATTGCAAGTTCGCTCGAGTACCCGATCGTGTTCGATTCCTTCGGTTGCACGCCAAAATTTCTGAAGGACAACCCGCGAGCCGCGAAGGCACTGACCGAAAGCTATTTCGATGCCCTGGAGATGATTGCCAAGGAACCGACCAAGAGCTTCGAGATCATGGGCGCCGACGTGAAGCAGACCGGCGAGCAGTTCAAGAAATCGCAATCGCTGATTCGTTGGGCCGACCGCGACGCCAATCACCGGTTCTTCAACGGAGAGTTGCAGGCCTTCAACAAGGAGGCGGCAGCGCTGTTGCTCGAAGTCGGCGTCATCAAGGGCATCCCGCCGCTGGACAGCATCTACGACGCAAGCTTCATCGGCAAGTAGCATGGAGATCCCCGTGCCGTACTTCCCGACCGAGGGAGGTGCGCCAGGCAGACGCCCGAAGCGCATGAGCCTGCTGATCCCGGTCGGGTCCAACACCCGCGTTCTGCTGGGCGCCAGCTTCTTCGCGATCTTCCTGGGTACCTGGGCACTCGCAACCTGGCTCGGTGACGTGCCCGCCAACTTCCTGGCGTCACCACTGCAGACCTTGCGTTCCGGCTGGGACCTTTTCGCCTCGCAGGGTTTCGCGTACGACCTCGGCATGACGGTTTGGCGCGTGGTTGGCGGCTTTCTGATCGCCGCTGTGATTGCGGTGCCGCTGGGCATCGCGATGGGCGCTTACAAGCCCGTGGAAGCCTTCTTCGAGCCCTTCATCTCGTTTGCGCGCTACCTTCCCGCCTCGGCCTTCATCCCGCTTCTCATTCTCTGGGCGGGCATCGGCGAGACGCAAAAGCTGGCGGTGATCTTCATGGGGTGCTTCTTCCAGCTCACGCTGATGGTCATGATGATCGTCAGCGCCACGCGGCGCGATTTGGTCGAGGCGGCTTACACGCTGGGTGCCAGCGATTCAGGCGTGATCCGCCGCGTGCTGCTGCCGGGCGCGGCGCCGGAGATCGCCGAAGCGCTGCGCCAGGTGCTTGGCTTGGGGTGGACTTATGTGGTGGTTGCCGAACTGATCGGGGCGGCATCGGGCATCGGCCACATGATCACCGACAGTCAAGCGCTGATGGCGACCGACAACATCATCGCTGGCATCGTGGTGATCGGCGTTGTCGGGCTGGCGTCCGACCTCCTGTTCAAGAAGGGGAACCAATGGCTGTTCCCCTGGAGTGCGATGCGATGAGCCGCCTGTCCGTTTGCCTCGTTAGCAAGGTCTTTCCTGGGCACCGCGACGCAGCGCCGACAACGGCGCTGCAGCCGGTGAGCCTCGAGGTGGCCGATAACGATTTCATTACGGTGCTCGGACCATCGGGCTGTGGCAAATCCACGCTGTTGCGCCTGATCGCCGGACTGGAGACACCCAGCGGCGGTGAGATCTTGCTCGACGGGCAGCGCATCGACGGACCGGGTGCCGATCGAGGCGTGGTATTTCAGAGCTACACGCTATTTCCGTGGCTCAGCGTGCGCCAGAACATCTGCTTCGGGCTGCGCGAAAAGGGGATGCCGCTGTCGCAGCAGCGCGAGATCAGTGAACATTTCGTTGCGCAGGTTGGCCTGCGCGGATTCGAGAGTCATTTCCCGAAGCAGCTTTCCGGTGGCATGCAGCAGCGGGTTGCGATCGCCCGGGCGCTGGCCAATGACCCGAAGATTCTGCTGCTCGATGAACCCTTCGGTGCGCTCGACAACCAGACCCGGGTTCTGATGCAGGAGCTGCTGCTCGGCATCTGGGAATCGGCGCGCAAGACCGTTCTGTTTGTCACGCACGACATCGACGAAGCCATCTTCATGGCCAACCGTGTCGTGGTGTTCAGTGCTCGTCCGGGTCGCATCAAGGCTGACGTACCCGTCGATCTGCCGAATCCGCGCCACTACACCATCAAGACCTCGCCCGAGTTCATGGCGCTGAAGGCGCGTTTGACCGAAGAAATCCGCGCCGAGGCGATGCTTGCGGCCGAACACTGACACGCAGAATCCGAGATGACCTCTGCCTCTCTTCGCAAAAACCAGGGCGCCGCCATGCGCGCGACGCCACCCGCGCTGGCGCTCTACGAGCAGGTCAAGTCCTACGTCACGCACAAGATCCAGGACGGCTCGTGGCCGGCCGGGCACCGCCTGCCGTCCGAGCACGAACTGGTCGCGCAGTTCGGCATCTCGCGCATGACGGTGAACCGCGCGTTGCGCGAACTCGCCGAGCATGGGCGCATCGTGCGCGTCGCCGGTGTCGGCAGTTTCGTTGCCGAGAACAAGCGCCAGTCGACCTTGCTGCGCATCGCCAACATCGCCAGCGAGATCCGCCAGCGCGGCCACGACTACCGCTGCGAGTTCCTGGTCGCCGAGCGTATCGCGGTGGCACCGGAAATCGCGGTGTGGCTCGACCTCGCCAACGGTGAATCGGTCTTCCACACCGTCTGTCGCCATCTCGAGAACGACGTTCCGGTGCAGCTCGAGGACCGCTACGTCAGCCCGCACGTCGTGCCGGCCTACCTCGAGCAGGACTTCACCGCGATTCCGCCCAGCGAATACCTGGTGCGCAACGTGCCGTTCGACCAGATCGAGCATGTCGTCGATGCGGTCCTGCCGACGGCCGAGCAGGCGCAGAGGCTGGCGATCTCGGTGCAGGAGCCGTGCCTGCTGCTGACGCGGCGCACCTGGACGCACAACGTGCCGGTGACGATGGTGCGTTGCCTGCATCCATCGTCACGCTACCGCCTCGGCAGTCGGTTTCGCACCGACGGCAATCCGAGCTTCGGCTGACGTCGGGTGCTCGTACCCCGCGGCCGCGCTCCACCTCACTTGTATAGACAGGACAGCTCGATGACCCTTGCCCTCGAAACCCTGCTGCTGCGGCCCGGCACGGTCGGGCTCGACGTGTTGCGCCGCATCCACGCCGGCGGTGTGCTGTTTGCGCTCGATCCGGCGGCACACGCCGGCATCGCCGCAGCGCAGGCGACGGTCGAGCGCATCGTGGCGTCGGGCGAGATCGTCTACGGCATCAACACCGGTTTCGGCAAGCTCGCGCAGACCATGATCCCGGCCGCACGGCTGGCCGAGTTGCAGCGCAATCTCGTCCTCTCGCACAGCGCCGGCAGCGGCGAGCCGCTGGCGCCGGGGGTGGTGCGCCTGGTGCTCGCAACCAAGGCGGTGAGCCTGGCGCGCGGCCATTCGGGGGTGCGGCCGGAACTGATCGATGCCTTGCTCGCCTTGGCCAACTCGGGGCTCTTGCCGCGCATCCCGGCCAAGGGCTCGGTCGGCGCGTCGGGTGACCTCGCGCCGTTGGCGCACCTCGCCTGCGTGCTGATCGGCGAGGGCGAGGTCAGCACGCCCGAAGGCGGAGTGATCGATGGCGCCGCCGCTCTGCGTCGCATCGGACTCGAACCCTTCGTGCTCGGGCCGAAGGAGGGCCTTGCGCTGCTCAACGGCACGCAGGTCTCGACCGCGCTGGCGCTGGCGGGCCTGTTCGCCGCCGAAGACGTGTTCGCCGCGGCGCTCGCGGCCGGCGCGCTCTCGCTCGAGGCGATCCAGGGCTCGGTCAAACCGCTCGATGCGCGCATTCACGCAGCGCGCGGCCAGCCGGGGCAGATTGCCGTCGCCGCCGCCTTGCGCAGCGTGCTCGAAGGCAGTGAGATCGTCGCGTCGCACGCCCACTGCGGCCGTGTGCAGGATCCGTATTCGCTGCGCTGCGTGCCGCAGGTGATGGGCGCCTGCCTCGACAATCTGCTGCACGCCGCGCGCGTGTTGCGCATCGAAGCCAACGCGGCATCGGACAACCCGCTGGTGTTCAGTGACGCGCAGGGTGCAGGCGGCGAGGTCATCTCGGGCGGCAACTTCCACGCCGAGCCGGTGGCCTTCGCCGCCGACATCATCGCGCTGGCCATCGCCGAGATCGGCGCGATCTCGGAGCGCCGCATGGCGCTCCTGCTCGACAGCGGGCTCTCGGGCCTGCCGCCCTTTCTGGTGCGCGACGGCGGCGTCAACTCTGGCCTGATGATCGCGCAGGTGACCGCTGCGGCCTTGGCGTCGGAGAACAAGTCGCTTGCGCACCCGGCCAGCGTCGACAGCCTGCCGACTTCGGCGAACCAGGAAGATCACGTCTCGATGGCGACGTTTGCGGCGCGACGGCTGGAGCCGATGGCCGACAACACGGCAGTGGTCGTCGGCATCGAGGCGATGGCGGCGGCGCAGGGCATCGAACTGCGCCGCGGCCCGAAGAGCACGCGCTGGCTCGAGGCCGAGTTCGCGACGATCCGCGAGCGCGTTGCGTTCCTCGAGCACGACCGCCTGCTCGCGCCCGACATCGAGGCGATGCGGCAGTGGGCGCGCCGCGATCATGGGCCGCAGCCGCTGCGCGCGCTGCTGCCGAGTCTGACTGAAAGGAGCTGGAGATGAACCCGATCGATGCGACGACGACACCCGATGCCGCCGGCCAGACCGGCAGCACGACCGGAGCCGAGCACACGACCCCGCGCGGCGCCGCCGAGGCGGGCCGTGCAGCCGTTGCCGCCGACCCGCGCCACGATCCGACGCGCGCGATCCGCGCTCCGCGCGGCAGCACGCTCAGCTGCCGCAGCTGGCTCACCGAGGCGGCGTTTCGCATGCTGCAAAACAACCTCGACGCCGAGGTTGCCGAGCGGCCGCAGGATCTGGTGGTCTACGGCGGCATCGGCCGTGCGGCGCGCGACTGGGCCTGCTTCGACCAGATCCTCGCGTCGCTGAAGACGCTCGGCGACGACGAGACGCTGCTGGTGCAGTCCGGCAAGCCGGTTGGCGTGTTTCGCACGCACGCCGATGCACCGCGGGTGTTGCTCGCCAACTCGAACCTGGTGCCCAAGTGGGCGACCTGGGAGCACTTCAACGAGCTCGACCGCCAGGGCCTGATGATGTACGGCCAGATGACGGCCGGCAGCTGGATCTACATCGGCAGCCAGGGCATCGTGCAGGGCACCTTCGAGACCTTCGTCGAAGCCGGCCGCCAGCACTACGGCAACGACTGGGCTGGCCGTTGGATCCTGAGCGCGGGCCTGGGCGGCATGGGCGGCGCGCAGCCGCTCGCCGCGACCTTGGCCGGCGCCGCCTCGCTGACGATCGAATGCCAGCAATCGAGCCTCGATGCGCGGCTGCGAACGCGCTATCTGGATCGGCAAGCGCGCGATCTCGACGAGGCGCTGGGGTTGATTGCGCAGCACACGGCGGCCCGCGAAGCGGTCTCGATCGGCCTGCTCGGCAATGCCGCCGAAGTGCTGCCCGAACTCGTGCGCCGCGCGCGTGCCGGCGGCATCCGACCCGACCTCGTCACCGACCAGACCTCGGCGCACGACCTGATCAACGGCTACCTGCCGATCGGCTGGAGCGTGGCGCAATGGCGCGCCGCCGGCCAGGACGCGGCGCAGCACGCCAGCGTGCGCGGCGCGGCCGCGCAATCGTGTGCGGTGCATGTGCGCGCGATGCTCGACTTCCAGGCGATGGGGATACCTGTCGTCGACTATGGCAACAACATCCGCCAGGTCGCGTTCGACCACGGCGTGGCCGAGGCCTTCAATTTCCCCGGCTTCGTGCCGGCCTATATCCGGCCGCTGTTTTGCGAGGGCAAGGGGCCGTTCCGCTGGGTCGCGCTCTCGGGCGACCCGGAGGACATCTACAAGACCGACGCGAAGATCAAGGAGCTCTTTCCAGAGAACGCGCACACGCATCGCTGGCTGGCCATGGCGCGCGAGCGCATTGCCTTCCAGGGCTTGCCGGCGCGCATCTGCTGGCTGGGCCTCGGCGAGCGCCACAAGGCGGGGCTCGCGTTCAACGAGATGGTGCGCACCGGCGAGCTGAAGGCGCCGATCGTCATTGGCCGCGACCACCTCGACACCGGCTCGGTCGCGAGCCCGAACCGCGAGACCGAAGCAATGCGTGACGGCAGCGATGCCGTCTCCGATTGGCCGCTGCTGAACGCCTTGCTGAATACCGCCGGCGGCGCCACCTGGGTCAGCCTGCACCACGGCGGCGGCGTCGGCATGGGCTATTCGCAGCACGCCGGCGTCGTCATCGTCTGCGACGGCAGCGAGGCCGCGGCGCGGCGTCTCGAGCGCGTGTTGTGGAACGACCCGGCTTCGGGTGTGATGCGCCATGCCGACGCCGGCTATGAGCAGGCGATCGCGACGGCGCGGCAGCATGCATTGAATCTGCCGATGCTGAAGACCGGCGCGGCACGAGGCGTGTGACGCGGCCGATGTTCGAGGAGCGCCGCGGCATCGCCGGTGCGCCAGCGCTCGATGCGCAAGGCGTCCGCTTGAGCTTGGAGCGCTTCGATTGCGCTGCGCTGGCCGCGACGCCGTGGAAGAACGGCGGCGGCACGACCTGCGAGATTGCCTGCTGGCCGCCGGGTGCCGGCCTGGCCGATTTCGATTGGCGCGCGAGCATCGCGCGCATCGGCGCGTCGGGGCCGTTTTCGATCTTTCCCGGTGTGGCGCGCACCATCCTGCTGCTCGACGGTGCCGGCGTGCGGCTGCGCTCGAACGACGGCGCGATCGATCACCGACTCGACACCCCACTCGAGCCGTTTGCCTTCGATGGCGCTGCGGCGCTCGACTGCGAGCTGTTGGGCGCGGCGTCGAGTGACTTCAATGTCATGGTGCGACGCGGGCGGTTTGTTGCCGACCTGACGGTGTTGCGTGGGGCCGCGGCGCTGCCTGCGACGCCGCATGGCGTGCTGCTGGCCTGGCGCGGCGATTGGCACGTGCGTAGCGTGTCGGGCAAGACGCTCGCGTCGCCATCGTCGTCATTGAAGCTGGCTGCGGGTGAGGGTGTCTGCTGGGGCGGCGCGTCGCACGCGCTCCGTGTCGAGGGTGGGGACGCGGACGCGGCCCTGATTGCTGTCTTGTTGCACCCGGCAGCAGGGAGCGACGGCCGATGAGCGCGACACGCGCATTGCAAATGCCCTCGGCCGATGGCGTCTGGACCGATTTGCGCCTGGCGCCCGGTGCCGCCCCCGATCTTCGCGCCGACGCGACCCCTGCGGCGCTCGCCGTGCGCGACGGCTGCATTGCCTGGCTCGGCGCGCTCGAGCAACTGCCGGCGTCATTCACGCGCTTGCCGCGCCACGACGGCGCCGGCGCGCTGGTCACGCCCGGCCTCGTCGACTGCCATACCCATCTCGTCTACGGCGGGCAACGGGCCAATGAGTTCGCCCTTCGGCTCTCCGGCGCGAGCTACGAGGAAGTCGCGCGCGCCGGTGGCGGCATCGTCTCGAGCGTGCGCGCGACGCGGGCGGCGAGCGCGGACGAGCTCTTCGACAGCGCCGCGCGACGTCTCGAGCAACTGCTGGCCGAGGGCGTCTGCGCCATCGAGATCAAGTCGGGCTACGGCCTGGCACTCGAGCACGAGCGCAAGCAGTTGCGCGTCGCGCGCCGGCTCGGCGAGGTCTACGGCGTCACGATGCGCACGACCTTCCTCGGTGCGCATGCCTTGCCGCCCGAATACGCCGGCCGCAGCGCCGACTACATCGATCTCGTCTGCCGCGAGATGCTGCCGGCGCTCGCCGCTGAAGGCCTGGTCGATGCCGTCGACGTGTTTTGCGAACGCATCGCGTTCTCGCTGGCCGAGACCGAGCAGGTGTTTCGTGCGGCGCAGGCGCTCGGCCTGCCGGTAAAGCTGCACGCCGAGCAGCTCTCCGACATGGGCGGCGCGGCATTGGCCGCGCGCTATGGCGCGCTCTCGTGCGACCACGTCGAGCACCTGTCGCAGGCCGGCATCGATGCGATGCGCGCCGCCGGTACCGTCGCGGTGCTGCTGCCCGGCGCCTTCTACACCTTGCGCGACACGCAGCTGCCACCGATCGAGGCCTTGCGCACAGCCGGCGTGCCGATGGCCGTCGCGACCGACCACAATCCCGGTACTTCGCCGTGCCTGAGCCTGCTGCTGATGCTCAACATGGCCTGCACCCTGTTTCGCCTGACGGTGCCCGAGGCGCTCGCCGGCGTCACGCGGCATGCCGCGCGGGCGCTCGGGCTCGAAGCGACCCACGGCACGATCGGCGTTGGCCGGCCGGCCAACTTCGTGCTGTGGGATGTGCAGGAGGCGGCCGAACTCGCCTACTGGTTCGGCCAGCGGCCGGTGCGCGCCGTCGTGCGGCAGGGCCGCATTGCGGTGGCGAGATGAAGCCGCAGCACCGCTGCGCATGTTCGCGCTTGACGGGACCCCGCGCAGCCCGCAGGGTGCGTGCGTGAGCCGCACCTTGTTCGCAAGCGACGCGCTGCTGCCCGGCGGCTGGGCGCGCGACGTGCTGCTGTCCTGGGATGACGCCGGCCGCCTGACGCACGTGCAGCGCGGCGCACGGCCCGATGCCCAAGTGCCGCTTGCACTCGGCCCCGTGCTGCCCGGCATGCCGAACCTGCATTCGCATGCGTTCCAGCGCGCCTTTGCCGGCCTCACCGAATACCGCAGCAGATCAGGCGCCGATGACAGCTTCTGGAGCTGGCGTCGCCTGATGTATCGCTTTGCCGCGCTGCTGACGCCGGATCAGCTCGAGGCGATCGCGACGGCGCTTTATGTCGAGATGCTCGAAGCCGGCTACACCACGGTCTGCGAGTTCCATTACCTCCACCACGACACCGCCGGGCAACCGTATGCCGACGATTCGACGCTTGCGCTCGCCTTGCTGCGCGCCGCCGAACGCACCGGCATCGGCTTCACCTTGTTGCCGGTGCTCTACCAGACGAGCGGCTTCGGAGGCCAGCCGCCGCTCGATGCGCAGCGCCGCTTCATCCGCTCCACCGATTCGATGCTGCACCTGCTCGAACGCCTGCTGCCGCACTGCACGGCACAGGGCGCGCGGCTCGGCCTTGCGCCGCACTCGCTGCGCGCGGTTCCGCCCGACGCGTTGCAGGCGGCGCTGGCCGGGCTCGATGCGATCGATGCGAGCGCACCGCGTCACATCCACATTGCCGAGCAGACGCGCGAAGTCGACGACTGCATCGCCTGGAGCGGCCAGCGCCCGGTGGCCTGGCTGCTCGACCACGTCGGGGTCGATGCGCGCTGGTGCCTGGTGCACGCGACCCACATGGACGCCGATGAGTGCGCGCGTGCCGCGGCGAGCGGTGCCGTGGCGGGCCTGTGCCCGACGACCGAGGCCAACCTCGGCGACGGGCTTTTCGGCTTCGCTGCCTGGCGCACGCATGGCGGGCGATTCGGCATCGGCTCCGACAGCCACGTCTGCGTCGATGCAGCAAGCGAACTGCTGTGGCTGGAGTACGGCCAGCGCCTCGCGACGCGCCAGCGCAACGTCGGCGCCGATGCCGCGCAATCGCAGGTTGCCACCGCCCTGACCCTGGCGGCGGTGCACGGCGGCGCACAGGCGGCGGGCCGGCCGATCGCGGGCCTTGCGGTCGGCCAGCAAGCCGATTTCGTCGTGCTCGATCCGCGGCATCCGCTGCTGCGCGGCCTGCCGGCGCCCGAGATGCTTTCGGCGCAGGTCTTTGCGAGCAGCCGCGCTTCGGCCATCGATGCCGTCTGGGTCGGGGGTCGCTTGCGTGTCGAGTCCGGTCGGCACGCTCTGCACGACAGCGCAGCCGATGCCTTCGTTGCCGCCCGGTCCGAACTGCTTTCCGAGGCCTAGCGTGAAACCGTTCGCGAATTCGTGCAGCCTGCACGCCGAGGACAGGCCCACCCGCTGGCTGAACGCAGCGGATGGCCTCATTCCCGGCTGCGTGAGCGGCACAAATTCTCGATGTCGGAAGCCGTTCGAGCTTGCATGCGTCGCGGTCGCGCGCAGCGCCATGGACCACTGACATGACGAACCCGACCGATTACGGCGACGCATCGCACGCGCCGTTTCGCTTCCGCGCCGGCACACGGCCGCTGTTGATCTCGATGCCGCATGTCGGCACGCATCTGCCGCCTGCGCTTGCGGCGCGGCTCAGCGCCGCAGCACTCGATCTGGCGGACACCGATTGGCACCTCGAGCGGCTCTACGGCTTTGCCGATGAGCTCGGCGCATCGCTGCTGATCGCGACGCACTCGCGCTACGTCATCGACCTGAACCGTCCGCCCGATGGCGCGAGCCTCTATCCCGGCCGGAGCGTCACCGGGCTGTGCCCCACCGACAGCTTTGACGCGCAGCCGCTCTATCCGGACGGTGACGTGCCCGATGCGGCCGAGATCGGCGAGCGCCGCGCGGCGATCTGGGAGCCCTATCACCGTCAGCTCGGCGAAGAACTCGCGCGCATCAAGGCCGCCCACGGCGTCGCCGCCTTGTGGGATGCGCACTCGATACGCTCGGTGCTGCCGCGCTTCTTCGAAGGGCGGCTGCCTGACCTGAACCTCGGCACCGCAGACGGGACGAGCTGCGACCCGCGGCTCGCGGAGCAGCTCCTTGCGATTGCGCAATCGGCCAGCGGCTGCACCAGCGTGCTCAACGGCCGCTTCAAGGGCGGCCACATCACGCGGCGCTACGGCGACCCGGCCCGGGGCGTGCACGCGGTGCAGCTCGAGATCGCGCAATGCACCTATATGGAGGAAGCGATGCCATTCGACTACCTGCCAGAGCGCGCGGCCGCGCTGCAGCCGCATTTGCAACGGATGCTCGAAGCGCTGCTGGCCTTTGTCGAAGGCGCGCGGCCTTG